>WNGE01000079.1_pt1 | contig 105916 bp, 101 predicted proteins | sample 5400651 | NCBI WGS metagenome assembly WNGE01 (sample SAMN13153370, study PRJNA577476) | soil metagenome | isolation source: 60 cm soil or saprolite under grassland replicate 2 | place: USA:California | collected 2016-06-15 | reverse complement strand
GGCAAGTAACCGAAAAGGGCCACCGAGTTGTCACAGCGCTCCTGGCGGCCCGGCAAGCAGATACGGACAAACTCATCAGCTTGGCAGCATGAAAATTTCATCGCGGCTTGCGAACAATTTCGACTGTTGTAGTACAGAGTCTTCATTTTGATCCTCTCCCTCCGCGTCCTCGGCGGTCATGAGAAAAAATTCAAAAACCATCAAAATTGCAATTTTGGCCTCAATGAAATCAAATACTTGCAACTGCTGATTTTCGCGAAAAGGGATTTTTTCTCACGACCGGCGCCTCTGCGGTGAATTCTCCGAATCCTTCGTGTGTCATGGGGAAAGATTAACAGATATTCATAACGTAAGGATCTGGGAAGGAGTCTACAATGGAAAAAATCGGTTTTGTTGGAACCGGGGCGATGGGAAGCGCCCTTTTATCGCGTCTGAAATTAGCCAGCGTCGCGGCCATCGCCTTTGACATCGCATCGTCGGCCATGGAAGCCGCGCGGAAGGAAGGCGCAGAGAACGCGCCGTCCGCGAAAGCGGTCGCGCAAGCTTCGACCATCGTTGACGTAGTCGTGCGCACCGACCAGGAAGTTATCGAATGTACTCTGGGGAAAGATGGCATCTTAGAAGGCGCGGCGCCAGGCTCACTCGTGCTGCTCCACAGTACGATCCGGCCGACGACGACAAAGAAAGTCGCCGAAGCCGCGGCCGATAAGAGAGTCAATGTAATCGACGCCTGCATGACGGCAATTCCGAGTGTGGTGCGCCAGGGAGGCTTGACGTTCCTCGTCGGCGGGCAAAAAGCATTTTTCGACCGCGCCAAGCCGCATTTGATGAATATGGCTAAGGACGCCGTATATATGGGACCGCTGGGCTGCGGCAATGTTACCAAGCTTTTTAAGAACATGGTCACCGCCTCCGAGGCCCTTGTCGTCTACGAGGCGCTGCAAATCGCCAAGGCCGGCGGCGTTAGCTACAAAGCAGCGCTGGATTTGATGCAGAAGACGCGATCGCAACATATCCTGGATCGCTGGGATATCAGATATGACCTTGCCGGCGGCGAATTGAAGTTCAATGTCGGCACCAATCTCTATGACAAAGATCTGCCGCTCGCGGCAGAAGTCGGAAAGAGTCTCGGCGCGGAAATTCCGGTCGTCGAAGCGCTCGCGAAATTGGGCATCAAGCTCAACGGCGGAAAGGTCAGTATCTGATTCCTGGCCGTCAATGTCTGTCTGGGAATCTGTCAATTGGATTTAAACGACGGTCCACGTAGCGGCAGACCTATGTGTCTGCCCTTCCGAGCGGGCGACCACAGGGGGGGTTGCCCCTACCAATGATTGGGAAACGGAATTAAGGCCCGCTTCCAGGCGGGTTTACAAATTGTAAATATTTTGGCGACAGGAATGCGAACTAAGATTTACCGCGCCCACTCTGTCGAGCTCGATTCCGAAGAGATTCGCTCCGGTGAATGGTTTGCCCGCGCCACAATTGTCATCGAAGAGAACAGGAAGACCAAGAGAATTCCGATATTTGGCAGGCGACGGGCGACTTTCGAAACTCAGCGACAGGCAGACACCTACGCGCTCGAACTCGCGAAAATGTGGATTGACGGTAGAACGTGGGGCACCAACGGTCATGGCTAAAGGCTGAGTGAATCAGGAGGATGTGATGGAAATTGCGGACGCACAAAAATTTTTGCAAGAAAACCACCGGGCTTGCATCGCAGTGCGGCAAAAGGACGGCTGGCCGCAAATGACCCTGGTCACGCCGGGCATCGACCCTGAGGGACGGGTGATCATCACGTCGCGGGGCACGACCTACAAGCTCAAGCACTTACGCCGCGACCCGCGGGTCTCAATGCTGATCTTCGGCGAACAATACAGCGGATCGAAGTTCGTCCAGATTCACGGCACGGCAGAAATTATCGACCTACCCGACGCGATGGACATGCTGATCTATTGGTACAAGCAGCTCCGCGGCGAGCACAAAAACTGGGATGAGTACCGCAAGCAAATGATCGATCAGAAAAGAGCGATCATTCGCGTGAACATCGAAAAAGTCGGCCCACAGAGCGTCAACAGAATTTAACCGCAGAGAACCTAGCGCAAAAATAGTTCTGTAGACGTCGGATCCGCCTTGACTTTGCGTTCTTTGCGGTAAATGAAATTTCTTACGCCGCGGCGCGCAGGCGATTTCGATCGTGCGGCGATTCCAGATGGTCCAGATTCGGTCCGATGGGAAAAATCCCGGTCGGATTGACGTTAAGCTGGCCGTAATAACCCACCTTGATTTTCTGCAGATCCAACGTGTCTTTGATTCCCGGCCACTGATAGAGCTCGCGCAGGTAATTCGCCAGATTTGGATAATCCTGGATGCGGCGCAGATTACACTTGAAGTGGCTGTAGTAGACCAAGTCAAAGCGCAGGAGCGTCGGGAAAGCTCGCCAGTCGGCTTCGGTGATGCGATCGCCGGCTAGATAGCGACATTCAGACAGTTGTTTCTCCAACGCATCGAGGCAAACGAAAACTTTCCGCGCGGCTTTCTCATAAGCCTCCTGGCTGCGCGCAAAGCCCGCCCGATAAACGCCGTTGTTGAAATGGCCGTATACGAATTCGTTGATTCGATCGATCTCGCCACGCAGTTCTTCCGGATAAAAATCGTAGCTCACATCGGTATGCGCGCGGAAGGCGGAATTGAACATTCGGATGATTTCCGGCGATTCATTATTGACGATCGTGCGCCGTTCGCGGTCCCACAGCGTGGGCACCGTCACCTTGCCCGTATATGCAGGATCCGCCGCGCCGTACACTTGATACAAACGAAAAATCCCGTCGGCGCACGGCTGCAAATCATCGATGCCCTCCGAATAGGCCCAGCCTTCGGTCTTCGGCTTGTCGGCGAGAGACATGGAAACGACGTTTTCCAGTTTTTTGAGCTTGCGAAAAATAATCGTTCGGTGCGCCCACGGGCAGGAATAGGAAACAAATAAATGATAGCGGCCAGGTTCCGCTTTGAATCCGGCGCTTCCAGAAGGTCCCGCACCGCCGTCCGCGGTAATCCAATGACGGAACTGCGAATCGGCGCGGACGAAACTACCGCGCGCGTCGGTGGGAATCCGGTCGTCGTTACTCCATTTGCCGTTCATCATATGGCCCATAGGATTTGCTCCTTTTCCTTCGCTAGATGACTTCTATCAGAATCCCGACAAACGAAAAAGGCACTGTCTCCGCGCCATCGGCGCCTCCGCGGTGAAGCATCCAAAAGCCTCCGTCTGCTTCATGCGCATTGACACTGGAATAGCGGTTCTGCGATAAGCTGGGAGATCATATGCAACAAGCAGGAGAAGCAATGGAGACAGTCGGCTTCATCGGTCTCGGCAACATGGGCGGCCCTGTCGCCGGCCATATCCAGCGCGCGGGCTTCCCGATGGTTGTGTTTGATCTTCGGGAAGAAGCGGCACGCCCATTTCGAGAGCGCGGCGCCAGGGTCGTCGATTCCGCCCGCGATCTAGCGCAGCAGAGCGACGTGATCGTCACGGCACTACCGCTGCCCAAAGATGTCGAGCAGGTTGCGTGCGGCGCAAGAGGAATTTTGGAGGGAATAAAACCTGCATCGGTCTACATTGATATCTCGACAAGTCCGCCATCACTGATCCACCAGCTTGAACCGCTCTTTCGCGCAAAGGGCGCTTTCGTACTCGACGCTCCCGTCGCCTCCGGCCAGCCGGGAGCCGCGCGCGGTATCCACGAAGTCATGGTTGGCGGCGAGAAAGAAATCTTCGATCGGGTCACACCGATCCTGCGCGCTTTCGGCGATCAGGTGTTGCACGCCGGTCCATTGGGCAGCGGCAGTATCTGCAAGCTCGTCCACCAGATGATGAACTGCACGATTTCTCAAGCGATCGCCGAAGGACTTACGCTCGGCGTCAAGGCCGGCGTAGAAACCAAAGCGCTTTGGGAATGCGTTCGCCGCGGCATGGTCGGGCGCATGCATGTGCTGCACGTACAAGTGCCGCAGACGGTCTTTCGCAACGATTTCGAAACCGAAACATTTCCACTCAATCTGCTGCGTAAAGACGTCGGTCTCGCGACGGCGCTTGGGCGCGAGCTCAATGTTCCTCTACCGCTGGCGAACATCGCTGAACAAAGTCTTATCGAGGCCGTCAAGCGCGGCTGGGGCGACAAGTCGGCATACACCGTAACCTTTCTGCTTCAGGAAGAAGCCGCCAAAGTCGAAATCAGAAGCGCGGACGTAGACCCCGCGCAAGCAGCGAAATATATTTCGACACACCCTGACTCGACGTGACCGCACGCCGCGGCGTTTGCGAGCGCGGACGGCTTGAACCGTTTGAACGATTGGAACGACTCGAACCTTTCTTAAGCGTGGACCCGGAGGTGACCGATGGCCAATAACGGTTTCAAAGTTCTCGATAGCGACATGCACATCCTCGAGCCGGCGGATCTCTGGCAGCGCTACATCGACAAGAAGTTTAAACACCTCGCGCCCGTCGGCACCACCGATCACGTGCGCGATTTGCGCTTGGTCGGCCCTGATGGCCGCGCGTGGGGCCGACCGACCGACCCTCCCGCGGGCACACTGCCGCCGCCCGGCCATATTTTTTACAAAAACCAAAAGCTCTTTCGGCCCCACTTCGAGCGCGGCTGGACCGCGCAAGTGCAGCTCGACGCGATGGCAGAAGAAGGAATCGATCTGGCGATTCTCTATCCGAGCCGTGGGCTGAACGTACTCAGCATTCCTGACTTGGATCGCGAATTCGCTGCCGCCCTTGTGCGCGCCTACAACGACTGGCTCTACGAATTCTGCCAGGCCGATCCGACCAAGCTCGTCGGCGCCGGCATGATTTCGCCTTTCAACATCGACGACGCGATCGCCGAGACGCGTCGCTGCGTCGAGACGTTGGGCTTTCGCGCGATTTTTCTGCGCGCCAACACTGTCAACGGCTATAACTGGCACGAGCCTTACTACGAGCGGCTTTGGTCCGCCCTCGAGGACCTCGGCGTGCCGCTCGGCTTTCACGAGGCCAACAACTCGGCGGCGCGCCAAGTCGGAGAGAATTTCGGTTACGACTTTATGCTACGACATACCTTTTCGCATCCGCTCGAACAAATGCTCGCCGTCGGCAGTTTCTGTGGCGGCGGGGTCCTGGACCGCCATCCCGGATTGCGCGTCGCTTTTCTTGAAGGCAATTGCGGCTGGCTGCCGTTTCTTTTATGGCGTCTCGACGAACATTGGGATTGTACGGCGACCAGTGGGCGCCAGAGCTTAAGAACCCGCCGAGCGCCTACTTCAAGAGGCAGTGCTATGCATCGGTCGAATGCGACGAGGAGCCAGCGAAATATGCCATCGATTTCCTCGGCAACGAAAGATTGGTCTTCTCCACGGACTTTCCTCATGTGGATACCAAATACCCGAAAGCCGTCGAGCGTTTTCTAGAACTGCCGATCACCGACGAGGACAAGCGAAAGATTCTCTGGGACAATTGCGCGACCTATTACGGCATGGTCGGAATCTGAATCGCGCGCAGGGGCAGCCTGATGCACAAGAATTTGATGTTGCGATGTTGGATTCTTTCGTACATTTTATTCGGGAACGCGCATGGCGCAGAGCCACCGCAGAAAGTCCGCATCGGCTATCCCTCGTCGGCCGTTTCTACATTGCCGTTCGACATCGCCAGGGAAAAAGGTTTTTATGTCAAAGCCGGCCTCGATGTTGAATACATCCAAATGCGTACTTCGATTGCGCCCCAGGCCGTTTTGAACGGCAATATCAACTTCTTCACCTCCCCGCAGTCCGCCATTTCGGCCGCGGTGTCCGGCCTTCCGCTGATCGTCGTTCTGTCACTCTACAGAGACACGCCTTGGGTTTTGGTCACCAGCAAGGATATCAATCGCGGGCAGGACTTGATCGGCAAAAAAGTTGCCATCTCCGACATCCGCTCTTCGCCCTACTATTTCGCGCGGGCAGGATTCAAGAAGCTCGGTTTGGATGAAAAACAAATTGGTTTGACCACTACCGGCGGAACCTCCAATAGCTTTGCCGCCCTAACGAGCAACCAGGTCACTGGCGCGGTTTTGAGCCCGCCGTTCGACGACAAGGCGATGTCATTGGGCTATAAGAAGTTTCTTTTCCTCGGTGACTTGGCGGATATTCCCTACGTCGGACTGTTCACCTCCCAAGCGGAAATCCGCGCCAATCGCGAGCGGATACGAAAAACTATCGCCGCGGTGCTGGACGCCGTCGCCTGGCAACGAGCCAATCGCGCCGAAGCCGCTAGGATGATTGCGATGCACTACAAAATCAGCCAAAACGAAGCGGAACGCTCTTACGATACCCTCGTCGGAATTCTTTCTCCCGATGGTAGCATCGATCTCAAAAAAGTCCGCGGCTACTTAACCCTCCTGCGTGAAGAACGACCTATACCGGAAAGTCTCGACGCGGAAAAACTGGTCGATTTCTCCATGTTGCCATCGGCGCGGTAGTTTGCTTTGATGACTATAAGGAATTTGTTATGAAAGCGTCCGCCGTGCTCATTTGTTATTTGGTCATGGTCACACTCCTCGCGCCGGCGCAGGCTTGGGCAGCGGCCGATCAGCTCGAGGAAATCCTGCAACAACAAACCAAAGCCCGCCAGGAACAAAAAGCGAAGGAGTTACAACGGCAAGAGCAACTTGAAACTCTCAAGCGCGACCAGGAACTCAACCGGTCTCAGCGACAGTTGGATCAGATCAAGCAGCAGAAGACCGAGCCTTCACAGCCGCACCAGCCCCAAGCCGCGCAGACCCAACAACAGCTGGACCAGCTGAAAAACGATCAGCAGCTAGAGCGCCTGCAAAACGACCAGCAGATCAACCGAATCCAACGGGAGCCGGACGCGTCGCGCCAGCAGCAGCAACTCAACGACTTGCAGCGCCAACAACAGATCGATTCATTGCGGGACCAGATTCGCCGAAATCAAACCCAGCAGGACTTGGACCGCCTCCGCCAGCAGCAGAATCTGCGATAGTCTTAGGTTATTTTACTAGCACCGATTTCCCAACCCTTGGGAGAGTGAAAAGGTAACGGCCGTTAGTCCGCGGACTGACGAAGGGCACCGCCGGATTATCTGGCTCGGATCTCAAACAATAAACTTCTCCTTTAGCCACGCGATGATGCGACCGTGACGATTGACATGAATCATGATTCTATAGCACTAATGCGTTGAATGGCTCTCGAACGAAATAATCAAGTGACGATGACCGGACCGCGTACGGGCGTGGCTGGCGCCGAAACAGTTCCGGCCTTCGGCAAATCATTCGGCCGAGAGCTTACCGGCCGCCTTTTACCGCCACTGCTTGCCGTCACTAGTGTGATTGCGATCTGGTGGCTGCTCTTTCTTCTCTATCCGCGCCTACTGCCGAGTCCCATGAGTACCGGGCAGGAAGCTATCCGTTTGGTTTCCGACGGCACCTTTTTCTTTCACATGTATCAAAGTCTCCGCCGGGTATTTGTCGGATCGATTGTCGCGATGTTTTTCAGTGTCGGTGTAGGAATTTACATGGGCACGGTGGCGATGGGCGAGCGTTTTTTTCAGCCGTTGGTGGTGCTAGGTCTCACCATTCCCGGCTTGATGTGGGCGTTGATCGCGGTGATGCTGTTTGGCATCAATGAATTTTCTCCTTATTTCGCCGTAACCGTAACAATTTTTCCGATGTTGGTCATCAACATCTGGGCGGGTGTGAAATCTCTCGACAAAGAATTGATCGACATGAGCCACGTGTTTCATTTTACGAAGTGCATGAAAATTTCCCAAGTCATCCTGCCCCAGCTCGTGCCCAATATTTTCGCCGCAACCCGCTACGGCTTGGGGCTGGCGTGGAAAGTCGTAGTCGTGGTCGAGATGTTCGGCACGAGTAATGGCGTCGGCTATCAGGTCATGAAGTCCTATCAAGTCTTCAACATGGAAGGGGTGATCGCTTGGACGGTCACCTTCGTCCTCGCCATGATTGTAATCGAATACGGGGTCATCAATCTCGCCGAGCGCCGACTCACTGCATGGCGTCCGAAGCTCGACGTTTGGAGACGCTGAATGGCGGAGCTTCTCGTTAGAGACGCGGAAAAATGGTTTCGCCGTGAGAACGGCCAGCCGTTCAAGATCATTGACCGGTTGTCCTTCGAAGCGCGTGAAGGTTGCGTGACGGTTTTGATCGGGCCGTCTGGCTGCGGCAAATCAACGTTATTGAATTCAATCGTCGGGCTGGAACGCTTGGACCGCGGTGAGCTGCGCTTCGTCAATAACGGCCGAACCCAGCAGCGCCCTCTCATCGGCTACGTTTTTCAAAGCCCGCGTTTATTGCCGTGGAAAACCGTGGGCGAGAACATTAGCCTCGCCCTCAAAGGCGCCGGCGTCGTTCGCGGACAGTGGGAGTCGCGGGTGCAACATTATTTGGAACTTGTCGGTCTGGAAGAATACGTCAATCAGTTTCCTCTCTATCTCTCTGGCGGCCAGCGCCAACGCGTCGGCCTGGCGCGGGCGTTGGCGGTCGAGTCGGACTGCGTTTTGATGGACGAGCCCTTCGCCAGCGTCGATGAGCTTACGGCCCGCCAATTGCGCCAGACCACGCGACGTTTATGCGAGCAGCTCCGCCGGACGGTACTTTTTGTTACCCACAATCTACCCGAGGCTGCCTACATGAGCGACTACGTCGTCACTCTCACGGCTCGACCGGCCAGTTTGGATGCTTATGTGACCAATCCGCTGCCTACGCCGCGGCGATGGGGACCCGAAACTTATAATTTCGCAGCCGAGCTGGAAACCAAAGTTACGTTGAAGGAGGAAGGAGAATCATGAGACTAAAACAGTCGCTCTTAGTCACTGGACTTGCTTTGGCCGTCGCGTCCAAGCTGATGGCAGGGCAAGCGTTGCAGACGATCAATGTCGCGACCAGCGCGGCAGGTCAGTCGGGTTACATTGCTGCGCTGATTGAGAATAAGGGGCTCGATGCCAAATACGGCATCAAGATCAACAACATGATGATGGACTTTACCGAAGCCGCGAACGCGGTGAAGCTCGGACGGACCACAGCGAGCGCGATGCAACCGAGCACGGCGGTGAATTTGGTGAAGAGTGGCACGGACATTCGCCTGATCACGCCGCAGATCTGGTCCGGCAACTCCTGGGTGGTGAAGAAGGATTCGCCCTACAAATCCTTCGGCGATCTGAAAGGCAAGAAGATCGGGAATTTCGCGCGGGTGACGGGCGCATTCTTTTTTTCCGCGGTCATAGCAAAGGAGAAAAAGCTCGACATTGAAAAGGACTTTCAAAACGTTCCGGCAGAAACCGGTGCGCTTATCGCTCTTTTGGAACGAGGGGAAGTAGAAGCGATCAATATGTTCGAGCCCCACACCACGCGGCTGGTGATGTCCGGAAAATATCGCGTGCTTGTCGACTTCGATATTGAGCTTGAACAGATCTTCGGTGCGCCGCCGCTCAAGTCAACCGTCGGCATGCTCAAAGAAACTGTGGAAAAACAACCCCAGTTGGTCAAAGCGCTTCGTAGCGCATACACGGATGCCGTTCAGACGATCAAAGCGGGCCAAGACGAAGACTTCTTCAAGGCGAAAGCCAAGGAGTTGTTCAATCTTAGCACTCCCGAAGAAGTAACCGCAGGAATGAAGCAGAACAAAGCGAACTTCGCCGACAAATGGGGCGATGCGTTCTTTCAGTCACAGAACAAAATCCTCCAGTCCGGCATCAGTCTGGGACTGTTGCCGAACATCGGCGATCTGAACCATCTCTGGATCAAGTAACAATAGTCCATTTGTTTTCCAGTATCTGCTTGCGCGCCCAGGCGGCGACATCGCCGCGTCGCGCAAGCCATACATCTTTGTGACTTGTCGCATAGGCGATGATCTGCTCAAAGGTGTCAATCAACGGGATGCGCGAGCTCAGATAGGCATGAGTAATCACGTTCATCATGGTGGGGTTATCAGCGCCGATCTTGTAGCGGTAATCGAACTCGTCTTTGAATTTTTCAAAGAATTCGTGGCGCGTTCCCTCTTCTTGCGTTCGATGATCGTTGATCGTGTATTGATGCGGAAACTCGATCAACAGCTTATCTCCCAGCCAAATCGAATATGGCATCTCATCGTCGTGAAAATCGCAATGATATGCCAAGCCGGTTTCGATCAGCAGCTCGACGGTGTTGTCGGTCGGCCGCACTCCGGGCGATGACCAACCCGTGGGACGTTCCCCGGTAACTTTCACGATGGCATCGATGGTCTTGAGAATATTATCGCGCTCCTGTTCCCGCGTCAGCATATATAAACGCTCACCCATCTCCCAACCATGAGCGACCAATTCGTGTCCGCGCTCGTGGCAGTCTTTGACCAGCTCGGGGTAGTAAACGCAGGTCAGACCGTTCAACGGAATACTAACTTTCAGATTGTATTTGTCGCAGATTTCGAGGAGGCGTTTCATTCCTATTTTCGGCCCGAAGTCGCGAAACGTTTCTGTCGACCAATCCCACTTATAAAGCGCATCTTTGGGCAGTGGGGATTGCAAGGCGGCTCCCTGCGTCGGCTTCGTCCTATCCCATGCTTCAAGGGCGATGCCGAGCACGAACGCGACTCGGGCGTTGTTCGGCCATTTCAAACGAGATTCCATCATGACGAGAGGGTCCTTTCGGCATGCGGCGTCCATGCGCGCCAACCGGTTTAGCGCCCAGATGTGGCGTGACCCATATCAAGATCGCCGTGCACTGCTAAGAAGGTCACAGGACGGCGTGATGATCGTAATACCGCAAGCTTTGCGGAACATACCAACCGATCTTTTCCCTTGTCAACTGATGCAAGAGTTTCTGCTGCGCCAATTAAATGTTCAGGATTTCAATTCAAGATGTGATGATGTGCGGTCTTAGACCGGTTAAATAGAAAGGAAGGAGTAAGGACAAGGAAGAATCGAGTTCAGTGGCGTGGAGGAATCGGCGGCAAATTATTCGCACTCAAGCTGGAAAAATTAGCTCAGACGTAGAACCTTTTATGGGACTTGGTTGGACGCAATTCTATCCCGGGACGTCAGAGAGGTGATGAGCCTTTTGGATTCCTTCCCAAGACACGAACAACGTCGGATCACTCGGAGGAGGCAGTTTCGTCCGATTGCTGCGACGCATGTACATCTTAACCCAATAATTATAGAAATACTCCAGATCCTGTTTCGCTTGCTCCAATCGGCCTTCAGCTGTTTGATAGCTGACGGTCACCCACCTTTCTTTCAGGGTGATTCCTACCAGATTCGTTGCGTCTCGGTTGTCGAGATAAGAACCCGCACCCCGTAAGATCTGGGAGATGCTGTAAGGGTCGGGCATTTTGCCTGCGTCCTGTCGCTTCACCCTCCCCCGCACATCGAACTTCTCAATCTCTTCCGGCGAAAAGCGCAGGTCGATTTGGCCAACCGCGGTCGTCATCACAGCGGAGGTCGGATCGGCGCCCTGCAATAGTTCGCGAACAAATCGAGAAAAAGAAAATTTTACGTTTTCTAGCGGGCTGGTGGCTCTGCCGGTAACGACATAAATTCCACTATCAATCTGCAGATTGAAGGTGGAGAAACTAAATTTCTCGATTGCTTGTCCGAGAGCACGGAGCTCTTTCGCAAACTCTCGGTGATCGAGGGCTGGCGTCGCTGTGGATTTTGTTGAAATGTCGCGTTCCGCTACAAGGATTGTGTTGTTTTTGGCCGTATTCTGTTTCATCGTCCGACTCCATCGCGCCTTATTAAGTTTTTATAACGTTTCGCTTTCGGCAGCTCGGCAGTCAGACGCGGCATTCGGGTTTGCGCCGAAGCCCATTGTGACCCATGGCTTTCCGCCCTCCCCTCACGGAGAGTTCGGCTTTTTCAGGCGAGTGTAGTGAGGTTCCGAGTTCTCTTTCGGCTCTCTCCTCTGCCACACGACAAAAGCAACCTTAGTGCCATGCTCACAAACTACAAGATCCTCCATGAAATTGGCGAAATACCGCACGGGATTCGTCTTGATTCTGACAACAGCGACAAAATGGCGGTCATAAGAGGCGCGGGCCAGCGGATCTCAAGTGGGTAAGTCCCCGCCGGACGGATCAGCGCGTGAGTCCTCTTGCTACCGAAGTTGTCAGTCAATGACAAACATTGGCCATCGACGTGTTCCGTGGCTGGTCGAATCAGGCACCGATTAAGCGGCCGCAATGGAGACGAAGTTGAGAGCTAGACGTTCGTGACTGGGGCTTAGCGAATATTTAGGGCAAGTTTGTTGCCCCCATAAGATAGCGGTCACATTCCCGCGCGGCACTGCGGCCTTCGTTGATCGCCCAAACCACGAGACTCTGGCCGCGCCGGCAATCGCCAGCGGCAAACACACCAGCCACGCTGGTCGCAAACTGGCCAAATTCCGCTTTGGCGTTAGAGCGCGCATCCCGTTCAACTCCAAGTTGCGCCAGTACGGCGTCCTCAGGTCCGAGGAATCCCATTGCCAGCAACACCAATTCGGCCCGCAAAACTTTCTCGGATCCTGGAACCCTTTTCGGGATGAATGCTCCCTGCTCGTTCTTCGCCCACTCCACGTCATAGATGTGAAGTTCTTTGACATTGCCGTTCTCATCGCCGACAAACTTCTCTCCAGTCGTGAGATAAACGCGTGGGTCGGCGCCGAAGCGGGCAGCCGCCTCCTCCTGGCCGTAATCGAGCTTGTAAACCTTGGGCCATTCCGGCCAAGGATTGTCAGGCTGCCGTGTGTCCGGCGGCCGCGGCAAGATTTCCAGCTGCGTCAGGCTCTTACAACCATGCCGCATTGCTGTGCCAACGCAGTCTGTTCCGGTATCGCCGCCGCCGACCACGATGACGTGTTTGTCCTTCGCCGAGATGTAGTTGCCATCCTTGTGTTCCGAATCGAGCAAACTTTTTGTGTTCGCGAGGAGAAATTCCATGGCTTGATAGATACCCTTCAGCTCGCGGCCGGGAATCGGCAGATCGCGTGCCTTCGTAGCGCCCGTGCAAATCGCCACCGCATCGAAATCCTCTTTGAGCTTTGTCGCTGGGATGTCCGTACCGACATTGGCATTGGAGATGAACTTCACTCCCTCCGCCGCCATCAGATCGATGCGCCGCTGCACAATCGTTTTATCGAGCTTCATGTTCGGGATGCCATACATGAGCAAACCGCCGATACGGTCGGCGCGCTCGTAGACTGTGACAAGATGGCCCGCACGATTGAGTTGCGCTGCACACGCTAGCCCGGCGGGTCCTGAGCCAATAACGGCAACCCTTTTCCCCGTTCGTTTTTTGGGCGGCTCGGCAGTCACCCATCCCTGCAAAAAACCATTGTCGATGATCGAACATTCAATATTTTTGATTGTAACCGGCGAATCGTTGAGTCCCAGCACACACGAGCCTTCACAAGGGGCGGGACAAACGCGGCCGGTAAATTCAGGAAAATTGTTGGTTTTGTGCAATCGCTCCAGCGCTTCTTTCCAAAGCCCGCTATAAACGAGATCGTTCCACTCTGGGATCAGATTGTTGACCGGGCAACCCGAGGCCATGCCGCTAATCAACTGGCCAGTGTGGCAAAACGGAATACCGCAGTCCATGCAACGTGCGCCCTGCTGCTTGAGCTTATCTTCCGAGAAATGATCGTGGAACTCGTTCCAGTCTTTGATCCGCTTCAAAGGCGAACGGTCCGCTGGCAGTTCGCGCTCATATTCCATGAAGCCTGTTGGTTTGCCCATGTCTGCCTCTTCTCCGAATAATACGCAGCATCCCACCCGCGACGCCGCAACGGAAAACCTTAGATCTTCCTCGCTTTTGAATTTTCGATTTCGAGCCGGCTGGAGCTTGACTCAAAACTGTGAAGTCAAAAATTCACGGGTCGGCCTGTGCCATGCCTCGGCGGTTAGTTGCCGCTTACCCGCGCCGCGTCGTTTTTGTTGGCTTCGAACGCGGCCATCAACGCTTCGTCGCCGACCAAGCCCTTGGCTTCGGCGCGTTGCAACTCTTCCAACACGCGGCGGTAGTCCCTCGGCATCACTTTAACGAATTTGGCCGCGGTCTCCTGCCACAGCGCCAACAGCTGCCACGCCCGCGCACTGCGCGTGTAGATGGCATGCCGCTTGAGCATTTCTTCGACTTCTTGCAGGTCTCTTTCGTCCAACCGCTCGAGGGCGACCGTTTCAAAGTTACAGCGACTCTTCATCGTGCCGTCCTCATCCAACACGTAAGCGATGCCGCCGGACATTCCCGCGGCGAAGTTGCGACCCGTCTTACCGATGACAATGACGCGCCCGCCAGTCATGTATTCGCAGGCGTGATCACCAACACCCTCGATGACCGCGCGCACGCCGCTATTGCGCACACAAAAACGTTCCCCCGCCATGCCGCGAATGTAAGCTTCTCCGTTGGTCGCGCCGTAAAACGCCACATTGCCGACGATAATATTTTCCTCCGGTGTGAAAGTTGATCCTTCCGGGGGATACAATATAATTTTGCCGCCCGAAAGCCCCTTGCCGAAGTAATCGTTGGCGTCGCCCTCTAGCTCCAGTGTCATCCCCGATGGCACAAACGCGCCGAAGCTCTGCCCCGCGGAGCCCTGGAAGTGAAAATGAATTGTATCTTCGGGCAGCCCCTGCGGCCCGAAGCGCCGCGTCACCTCGCTGCCGAGAATAGTGCCGACCACACGATTGGTGTTACGGATGTCGAGCTTGGCTTTGACCTTTTCTTTCCGTTCCAAGGCAGGCGCCGCAAGGTCGAGCAGGACCTGATTGTCCAGAGCATTTTCCAGGCCGTGGTTCTGTTCGATCTGGCAATATCGTCCGACCTCCGGGCCGATCCGCGGCTGATAGAGAATCGCCGAACAGTCCAGTCCTTTCGCCTTCCAGTGTTCCACGGCGCGGCGCGCTTCAAGCCGGTCCGACCGACCGACCATTTCATTGACCGTGCGAAAGCCGAGTTCGGCCATGTACTCGCGCATCTCTTGCGCGATGAAGCGCATGAAGTTAACGACGTGCGCCGGATCGCCGGTAAATTTCTGGCGCAGCTCCGGATTCTGGGTTGCAACGCCCACCGGGCAAGTATCCAGGTGGCAGACGCGCATCATGATGCAACCAAGCGTCACTAGAGCCGTGGTCGCAAAGCCGAATTCTTCGGCACCGAGCAGGGCGGCAATCACCACGTCACGACCGGTTTTTAGCTGGCCGTCGGTTTCGACGGCGATGCGGCTGCGTAGATTGTTAAGTACTAATGTTTGGTGCGTTTCAGCCAAGCCCAACTCCCATGGCAACCCAGCATGTTTAATGCTGGTCTGGGGCGACGCGCCGGTACCGCCGTCGTGGCCGCTGATCAGCACGACGTCGGCGTGACCTTTCGCCACGCCCGCAGCAATGGTCCCGACGCCGATCTCGGAAACCAATTTGACGCTGATGCGGGCATGATGATTGGCATTCTTAAGGTCATGGATGAGTTGCGCCAGATCTTCGATGGAATAGATGTCATGGTGCGGCGGCGGTGAAATTAAACCGACCCCCGGTGTCGAGTGGCGCACTTTCGCAATCCAGGGATAAACCTTGCGTCCCGGCAGCTCTCCGCCCTCGCCGGGCTTGGCACCTTGCGCCATCTTAATCTGTAATTCTCTTGCCTGGGTAAGATAATAACTCGTCACGCCGAAGCGACCCGAGGCAACCTGCTTGATCGCGCTATTTTTCGAATCGCCATTGGACTCGGGAATGTAACGCGCCGGGTCTTCGCCGCCCTCGCCGGTATTGCTCTTGCCGCCGATGCGGTTCATCGCGATAGCCAGCGCTTCATGCGCTTCTTTGCTGATCGAGCCATACGACATCGCACCGGTCTTAAAGCGCTTGACGATCTCGTCGACAGGCTCCACTTCATCGATGGGAACCGACCGCGGCGCATATTTGAGCTGCATCAAACCGCGCAATGTCGCCAAGCGCTCCGCCTGATCATCGATCAGCCGAGTATATTCCTTGAAGGTTTTGTATTCGTTGCTGCGACAAGCCTTCTGCAACAGATGAATCGTTCGCGGATTGAACAGATGCAGCTCGCCGTCCTTGCGGTACTGGTACTGGCCGTAAACATCCAACGTATGGCCGTTGAGCGGATAAGTCGGAAACGCTCTGGCATGCTGCTGCTGGACCTCTCGGGCGATTTGATCCAGACCAATGCCGCCGACGCGCGACGGTGTCCAGGTAAAGTACTTGTCCACCAGTTCCTGTCCCAGCCCCACGGCCTCGAAAATCTGCGCACCGCAGTAGGACTTGATGGTCGAGATGCCCATCTTCGCCATCACTTTCACAACTCCCTTGTAGACCGCTTTGTCGTATCCCTTAACCGCGTCCTTGTAGCTGAGGTTTGGCAGCATCCCTTCGTGAATCATGTCGTTTAGACAGTCGTAAATGAGATAGGGGTTGATCGCCTGTGCGCCGTAACCGATCAACAAGCAGAAGTGATGCACCTCGCGCGGTTCGCCGGTCTCGAGCACCAGTCCCACGCGGGTGCGCGTGCCGCCACGGATGAGGTGATGATGCAAGCCGGAAGTGGCCAGCAGCGCAGGAATCGGTGCGTGCGTTCGGTCAACGCCTTTGTCGGAAAGGATCAGAATCGTCGTGCCGTTGGCAATCGCTTGGTCAACCGCTGCAAATAGCTCGTCCAGAGCATGCTCCAAGCCGGCCTTGCCTTCGTGCACGTTGAATAGGATCGGCAATGTCGTCGATTTAATCCCCGGCTCGTCAATCCGGCGCAGTTTTTCCATGTCCGAGTTCTTGAGAATCGGCTCCGGCAACCTGAGCTGCCGGCAGCTTTCCGGTGTCGGAGCCACGAGATTACCTTCGCTACCAATGATGAGCGTGGTCGAAGTAATCAATTCCTCGCGAATCGGATCGATCGGTGGATTGGTCACCTGAGCAAAGAGCTGCTTGAAATAGTTGTAGAGCAGCTGCGGTTTGTCTGATAGAACGGCCAGCGGAGTGTCCGTGCCCATGGAACCGACCGGCTGAATGCTGTTTTGCGCCATCGGGCCGATATTCACGCGCAGATCTTCGAAATTGTAACCGAAGGCCTGCATCCGGTGCAGTGTTGTCTGATGGTTTACTGCCGGTTCCGTCTCCGCCAAACTGGGAAGATCGGCGAAGCGAACCTGATTGTCTTTCAACCATTGCCCGTAAGGACGTGCCGACGCCATCTCCTGTTTGATCTCTTCGTCGCTGATGATGCGCCCCTCGCTGGTATCGACCAGGAACATTCTTCCCGGTTGGAGTCGACGTTTTTCCAAAATCCGTTCCGGCGGTATATCGAGCACGCCTACTTCAGACGCCATAATCACCAGGTCATCCTTGGTCACATAATAGCGCGACGGCCGAAGCCCATTTCTGTCGAGCACCGCCCCGACGACAAGCCCGTCAGTAAAGGCGATCGAAGCGGGACCATCCCAGGGCTCCATCAAGCTGCTGTGGTATTCGTAGAAGGCCCGCTTCTTCTCATCCATGCTTTCATGGTTCTCCCAGGGTTCAGGAATCATCATCATGACGGCATGTGGCAGCGATCGCCCGCTTAGCGCGAGGAACTCGAGGCAGTTGTCGAATTTCGCCGAGTCGCTGCCGTCTTCCTGAATGATCGGAAAGAGTTTTTTAAGATCCTCGCCGAACAATTCCGACGCCAGCATGCCTTGGCGCGCGTGCATCCAGTTTTCGTTGCCGCGCAGGGTGTTGATCTCGCCGTTGTGGATCAGGTAGCGGTAGGGATGGGCGCGTCCCCAACTTGGAAATGTGTTTGTGCTAAAGCGCGAGTGGACCACTGCGATCGCGGTTTCCACCAGTGGATCGGAGAGGTCGGGATAGAAAGTCACCACCTGCCGAGCTGTCAGCATGCCTTTATAAATCAGCGTCCGTCCCGACAGGCTCGGTATATAGAAGAAGTCTCCGCCCGGCAGTCTCGCGTATCGAATTGCATTCTCCGCACGGCGCCGAATTACGTAAAGTTTGCGCTCGAAGGTCAGGTCATCCGTGACGGCGGCGCCGCGACCGATGAACACCTGGCGCACGAATGGCTCGCATTCCTTCGCCGTATCGCCCAGGTACATATTGTCAGTCGGCACCTTGCGCCAGCCGAGACACTTCTGCCCTTCTTCGGTAATGATCTTCTCGATCGTTTTCTCGAATTGACGACGCTGACTGCGGTGATCCGGCAAGAAGATCATACCGACGCCATATTCACCCGGGTCAGGTAACTGAAACCCGAGACCCGCGCATGCATCTTTAAGAAACGCGTGCGGAATCTGCATCAAGATACCGGCGCCATCACCAGTATTTTCCTCGCAGCCACAGGCGCCACGATGATCAAGATTCTGCAGCACCGTCAGCGCCTGCTCGATGATCTCATGTGACTTCTCACCTTTGATATTGACGACGAAACCGACGCCACAGGCGTCATGTTCGAAGCGTGGATCGTAGAGGCCTTGCTTCGGTGGCAATCCAGATTGAGTCATATCTCACCCTTTGTCTTTTTTTGTACGTCTCTGAAGGCTGGCTTAAACCATTGACGCGCGAGCTGAAGCTCTCGAGCATAACGAGTCACAGCGGCACCGCAATTATTTCTAACTAGTCGCTTTCTTCTTCGCATGCGCAAACTCTACCAAACCGACGTCCAGTTCCAGCGCCTGATTTTCCTTCGCCGTCGACAAAACCACTTTCGTAATGGTTCTCGTTACGCCTTCAACGGAACGGATCTGCCCCAATAGTTTCTCGAGCGAGCCGGTATCAGCCGACTTCACTTTGAGGACAAAACTCTCGTCGCCGGTTACGTGATGGCACTCCAAGACATCTTGATAGCTCATCATCTGGGATGCAAACCGATCCATATCGCGCTGATTGCCGATCGAAACCCCGATGAAAGCCGTAATATCCTTGCCAACCTTCTTGCCATCCACGAGGGCTTGGTAGCCCTTGATGACACCGTTAGCTTCAAGCTTTTTCACCCGCTCCATGACCGCCGGAGCAGACAATTCTACCTCGTCGGCAATATCGGCAAGTCGCCTGCGACCGTCGTTTTGCAGAATATAAAGGATTTTTAAATCAACTCGATCTAGCAAGTTAAGAAAATTAGGTCCTTAGTGGGATTTGTCTAATGAACTTATGTCATCGCCCCGCTGGATTGTCAACAGCAATTGTTGGAAAACCGCATTATTTTGCTCCGGAGGTTAAACCCTGGAGTGAGGAATTGGCTGGTGCGATATTGGCAGCTACTAGTTAAATCACGCTATCTGGCGTGGCTCCAAGGACTGCACTAGAGCGATAATTACCAGGTGCAGAACGGAGATAGGTCATGGAGAGCCAGAAACCCGAATAGCTGCAAGCGCTGCAACACCTACTAGCTCTAGCGAGGCATCAACGAAACCCCATCGAATGTAATGGTTGATGCTTCCGCAGGCTTGTCAAACCGTATTTCGCCATCCGCCATAGCGCAGGTCGACGCGGTACAATGCGTTTCAAAGTCGAAGTCCAGTCGTGGCGACCTTGCCCCGCTGTCGAGAGTTTTTATGAGGGCAACGATCGAACCCGTTGGCTCAGGTGAGAGGAACTTCAGGCGTGCTGTTTGGGTCTGTGTTCAATGCTTGCAGGATCCAAGGACACTGAACACCGATTGATGGATTGTGAGCGATTAACTGTTCTAACAAAAGCCGGCCGCGATTATCGGCGGCGTCGGTTTTGACGGCCTCTGCCAGTGCCCAGGCGGCTCCGATGATATTCCCTTGGCCGTGCAGGCTCACACCGAGGTTTCGGTACCCACTCGCACGCGTCCAATCGATGTCAATCGCGCTGCGACAATGTTTCTCGCCTTCGACGAAGTCTCCGAGCTTGTTGTGACAGTATCCGATATTGTTGTGAAGCACATAGAGAACTTTGCGCTTCTTCGGCGCGAGCTCCACGGCCGAAGTGAAGTGTTTCAGCGCCGTTTCGAACCGCTGCTCATCCGTGGCGATCTGTCCGAGAGCCAAGTGACAATGAGCGGACTGATCGAGGTTCTTGTTGGCTACAATGAAACCTTGAAGCAGTTCCGTCGCCGCCTCGATCTTGTTGATGCCCCGGTAGAAACCGACCACAAACAACATCCAGCGGAAATACTCATCATCCGTTGAGCTGTTCTTGAGCCGTTCGAGTAGCAGTTGTTCAGTATCCTGAGATGGTTCCTGTAACTCCAGCGCAGAAGTCTTCTTATCGGTAAAACTCATGGCAACCCCATAGAGCAACGGCAAGACCACGTGGCAAATGGGCTCAGAAATCCCAAGATCTGAACGCAAGTCCTCGTGCCCCCAGTCCTCGAGTGGGAAATTCAATCTTCCACGATAAAAATGGGGCGGGGTTGCCCGATGGTTTTTAGTAAAAATTCGAATCACGGGTTGTTTCCAATGGTTTCAGCAACAAGTAATGAAGATTGTAGGCTGCAAACTCGGCGACGTGCGGTCCAGAATGTAAGGAGCATTTACAGAATCAAATTCCCGGCTTGCCGCGTAAGAACCGAATCGGGTCTTTGCGCCAGGCCGGTTTCGAGGAAAACCGCTGCGGAAGATTGAGCTGCGGTAAAGAGTTAGTGAAGATGATGACAAGCGCTGGTGCTCATAAGATAGTAAACGATCCCGGCAGCTAGCTCACTCCATCCGACTATGTCGGAGGAGTAAACAGCCGCGGCGACGGAGTTTCATGAGTCGTTCATGGTTTTGCCGTTCTCAACCTCTAACGACGCTCTCAAACGCACGCGCTGGCGACCAGCGCTGGGCGGTCGAAAAGGATAAGGGTTGGTGGGCCCACCTGGACTCGAACCAGGGACCAACCGGTTATGAGCCGGTGGCTCTAACCAACTGAGCTATGGGCCCATTCAGAAGTATTTCTTGTGTTAGCGTTGCGAGTTTCGTTAAGAAACGCAAAGGCGGAACTAATTTTCCATGAAACTCTTGAGTCGTTTGCTGCGGCTCGGGTGACGCAATTTGCGTAAAGCTTTGGCTTCGATCTGGCGGATGCGCTCGCGAGTGACCGTAAATTTTTGCCCCACTTCTTCCAGCGTGTGATCGGATTTTTCTCCGATACCGAAGCGCATGCGCAGTACTTGCTCTTCGCGCGGCGTCAGGGTCGCCAACACCTTGCGAGTTTGTTCCTGCAGATTGATGTTTACCACTGCGTCCGATGGCGTGATGATGCGTTTGTCTTCGATGAAGTCGCCAAGGTGACTATCCTCCTCCTCGCCGACGGGTGTCTCCAGTGAAATCGGCTCCTTGGCAATTTTCAATACCTTGCGCACCTTGTCGAGCGGAATTTCCATTTTAGTCGCGATCTCTTCAGGTGTTGGCTCGCGGCCGATCTCTTGAACTAAATATCGGGAAGTACGGATCAACTTGTTAATGGTTTCGATCATGTGCACTGGAATCCGAATCGTCCGCGCTTGGTCCGCGATCGCTCTGGTGATCGCCTGGCGAATCCACCAGGTTGCATAGGTGGAAAACTTATAGCCGCGTTGATATTCGAACTTGTCCACGGCCTTCATCAACCCGATATTGCCCTCTTGTATGAGATCGAGAAATTGGAGCCCGCGGTTGGTGTATTTTTTTGCGATGCTCACGACTAAGCGAAGATTTGCCTCGATCAGTTCCTTCTTCGCCAAATTCGCTTTGGTCTCGCCTTCGATAATAGACCAGACACGCCGCTTGATCTCCTCGACCGGCATTTCAAGATCTTTTTCGATGTGACGGATGTCGCGCCGGGCACTACGTATCTCTTCGGCCATCTGCAGGATCGCCTCGTGCCCCATCCGAAACGCGCCGATCACTTTCGGCCAATTCTTTTTGCGCTCGTCGGCATTGGACACGATCTTGACAATATCCGCGGACGGTTTACCGACTCTGTGCTCGTAGTCTTTGACCCTTCTTTCGAGCGCTTGCATGCGTTCCATGGTCCGCTTGAGCCCGTCAGCGATCGCTTCCGTTTGCTTTCGATTGAGCTGCAGACCTTTGAGGCCGTTGATGATCCGGTCATTGTATTTAACGACGCTGTCTAGGAGCAACTGGCGGCGCTGCGCGGAGAGACGTTTGCCCTCCAGCTGCCGCCTAATCTTCTCACGATCGTTGGTGGTCCGGCGGATTTTGCCGATTTGATCGAGCAATCTCTTCTCATGAACCTCTTCGTCTTCGAAATCTTCGCTGTCCTCCTCGCCCTCTTCCTTGATGATCTCGCGCACGCGAATTTCGTGCTGGGCGAGCTTTTCGCCGAGATCCAAGATGTAGGTCAATGCCAGAGGACTGGACAAAACTTCGTTGGTCACCCGGTTCTCGCCTTCCTCGATTTTTTTTGCGATCTCGACTTCGCCCTCGCGACTGAGGAGCGAAACGGTGCCCATCTCACGCAGATACATGCGCACCGGGTCGCCGGTTTTGCCGACGACGTCGCCGTCGACGTCATTGTCAAGCTCTTTCTCTTCTTCCTCTTCCTCCGCAAGCTCCTCACCGGCCCCGCCAAGGGTGACCCGTTGGTTCGAATCAACGACTTCGATATCCATTTCGCCGAAGATGGACATGACGTCGTCGATCTGGTCCGGCGAAACCACCTCTGCCGGAAGCATGTCGTTAACATCGTCGTAGGTCAGATAGCCCTTCTCTTTGCCCAGGTCGATGAGCTTCTTGACCTCCTTCATATTCTTCTTCTCCACGGGCTGAAGGGTGGAGTCGGAGGCTGATTTGGTTTTCGCTACCGGACGATTAACTTCGGCTCGCGCTTTCGGCGTTCTAGTTGGCGTTCTTTTCGTACGAGGTCTTGCCATTCTAGCATCCTTTCTCTCTTCGCTTTCTCATCTTTTTGCTCTTCCGCGGCCCGTATCGCTATGCGTAGATCACGCTTGTGGGTCTCCAGATATTTGCGGCCCAAATGCGCGAGACAATCATCCGCCATTTTGGCGCATTCGGCATCCGAGAGATTCTCCCCTTCCAACGCCAACGCGGCGATCTCGCTCCCGAGCTCCGTCGGCAAGGCTTGTGTCAAACGGAAAAGGTCGATGTTTCCACGTTCTTGCCATTGGGTGATAATCGCGTCAACCACTCCCCGCCACGTCAGGCCGAGCCACTGGCGCGCCTCGATCTCTTGGCTCAGCCGCTCCGTCAGCGCAGGTAAGCGGAGCATCAATCCCGCCAAGGATCGCTGCGCAACCTCGTCGCGATTTTTTGGAATCGCCACCGAGAGGGCTTGGCGCGCATTGACTGCCGCTGGTCGACTCGGCGGCCGGCGCAGCAACTCCTCACGAATTCCCAGCATATCGACCGCCCGACGGATCAGCAAGTCGACCTCGAAGGCGTTATTCACCTTGGCCAACACCCGACTCACTTCACTGGCAATTTGACTCTTTCCTTCCAGGGTTTTCCCGTAGCGCTGTTCCAACCAGGTGAAGTAATAATCCGCCAATGGCACCGCATGATCGAGAATTGCCTCCAACGCCGCTTTGCCCCAGCTGCGAATAAACGTATCAGGATCCTCGCCTGGCGGCAAAAAAGCCGCGCGGCCGAGAAGCCCGGCTTCGACAAAAATCTCGAAGCTTCGCGCCGCAGCTTTTTGCCCCGCATCATCGCCATCGAACAAAGCGATGATGTTTTTGGTAAAACGGGACAATGCTCGCACATGATCCACCGTCAGCGCCGTGCCAAGGGTCGCCACCGAATAGGAAATTTCGTGCTGTGACAAAGCGATCACATCGAGGTAACCCTCGACCACGACGACGCGATCGGCTTTGCGTATTCCTTCTTTGGCGTGATAGAGCCCGTAGAGGGTCGCTCCCTTATGAAAGAGCGGTGTTTCGCTTGAATTGAGATACTTGGGCAAAGCTTCATTCAATACCCGGCCGCCGAAGGCGATCACCTTACCGGCGGGACTGATAATCGGAAACATCACCCGGGCGAAAAACTTCTCGTGAAACTGGTGCGGGCCACGCTGGCCGAGCAGTCCCAGGCGAAGCGCATCGTTCACCAACCACTTTTCCGTTTTGAGCAAGCCCAACAGACCCGAGCCATTTTGCGGCGCATAGCCCAGCATGAATTTGCGGGCGGTGGCGTCATCGACGCCGCGCGATTTGAGATAATCCAGCGCCCTCTTTCCCTCCGGATGCGCAAAGAGAAGTTTTTGGTAATTGCCGGCGACGCGCTCGTTGATGCGATAGAGGTTTTCTCTGTCACCCGATTCGCGGGCCGCTCCTGTCCCCTGGCTTCGCTCGACGGTTATGCCATAGCGCTTGGCGACACGCTCCACGGATTCCGGAAACGTCAGCTGGTCGTACTGCATGAGGAACTGAAAAACACTGCCACCGGTCTGGCAGCCGAAACAGTGGTAGATTCCCTTTTCTTCGCTTACAGTGAATGATGGTGTTTTTTCTGTGTGGAATGGACACAGGCCCATGTGATTGCGGCCGGCCTTCTTGAGCGTGACATAATCCGAAATAACCTCGACAATCGAAGCTCGGTTACGAATCTCAGCGATTTTTTCCTGAGTAATCATCTCTGGCGGTTATAAACGACTCTCATCCGGCGACGAGGCGTGTTGCGAGGGCTCTCCGAACAAAATCCTCGCTTTGCCCATGCGAATCAGGCTCTCCGCAAGGTAAGACAGCGGCGTGACAAGATAAGATCCATCAAGGTTATCTCGGGTCCGTCGCGGCAACCAGGACGCTTGGCTTAGAAAGAAAATGACCAGCGCTGTCAGCGCGGCGCCTTTGCCGACCCCGATGGCAATTCCACCGGTACGATTGAGAGTTTTGAGAAACAGCAACCTCTCCGAGCGATGCAGCAACCATCCAGCCGTGCTCATTAAAAAATACACAACAAAAAAAATCGCGACAAACGCCGAGCCCTTAAGAACCAACGGGGAGATTTGCCAAATAGTCGCCGCGTATGATGCCACCGATCGCGAGCAAGTTACGGCCAACAGGAAGCCGGTAACCAGACCTGCGATGGAAAAAATTTCGCGGAACAGACCTCTAAAGAATCCTCTCAAACCGAAGAGGGCCAGCACGACGATGAGAATCGGATCGACCCAGTTCACCGGCGGGAACCATCGGGGCATCGCACTCTGATCACTCCCTGACCCAGTGTGCGCACCCGGTAGAAGAGTTTCACGGATGTCAGTCCGTTTTGCACACGATTTAACAAGCGAACAATCCGTTATCGGCTGCAATCACTCAGACAAATGGAGACACGACCCATGCTGTCCGCCCAACTGCTCTAGTATTACCCACCGAGAAGCACCCTCACCAATTCGTTTACTCGCTTGCCGTCGCTTCTGCCGGAAACCTTTGTCATCACCAGCTTCATGACCTTGCCAAGATCTTGGAGACCCGTTGCACCGGCTTCGGTGATGCTCGCGCGGATCAGCCCCTTCACCTCTTCTTCGGAAAGAGGCTGCGGCAAGAAGCGCTGGAGAATTGCGAGTTCGGCCTCTTCTTTTTGGGCTAGCTCCTCTCGACCTCCTCTGCGAAATAACTCAATGGCTTCGCCCCGTTGTTTGCAGAGGGTCCCGATAATCTTTTGAATTTCTTCCGTTGTGAGCTCTTTTCGAACGCGAATTTCTTCATTATGAACAGCAGACAAGAGGAGTCGAAGCGTCGACAGGGTCAGCGCGTCCGCGCTCTTCATTGCACTCTTTACGGCTTCTTGTATCTCGGCCTTAAGTGGCATCTGCAGTTACGCACCTTGGCTTGCCTATCGGCTAAAAAGAATGCCGCACGCGCCGCATCGCCCGTTTTTTTGCTGCGATTGCTTTCTTTTTCTTCTTAACGCTGGGCTTTTCGTAATGTTCACGTTTACGCAGCTCAGCAAGTATACCGGCTTTTTCACAGAGTTTTTTAAAGCGTCGGATTGCGCTCTCGATAGATTCGTTTTCTCGGACTCGAACTCCCGTCATAAAATTACATCACCCCCGATCCATCCGGACCACACTTTTCCGCGGTTGATTTTAACGGATTTCCCTTCCAAGTCAAGTAATTGACCTTAAAAATGAACAATTTAGAGGCATTTGACGAGTCGCTGAGCAGAGTTTGTCCAGGGCTGCGATTTGAACCCCCAATGATTTTTGCGGTCAGTAGAACAGATTGCTTGAGATCGGCAGATCGTCCAAGAGACTCATTCACACCGTCGCACATTCACCGCCACCTAAGTTTCCGAAGCCGGTCAGGAAAATCCGAAATCAATCCCTGCACTCCCATTGCTGCAAACGCTTCGAGATCCCGAAGCTCATTGACGGTCCAAATATAGACGTCGACTCCCTCCGCCCACGCGTGCTCCAGAAAACTCCGCGACGCCAGCTCCTTTTGAACTTGGATCGAGGTCGCCCCCAGCCGTTTGACAGCCTCCAACGGATTTTCCTTCACATGCGAACCAAAGATGATGCCCAGGGAGGCTTCCGGCGCGAGATCCCGTATCCGAGCAAGACAACGGTAATCGAGGGAACAGCATAACGTCCGATCCAAATAGTCGTAGTGACTTAATGTGAACAAGATTTTGAGTTCAATACCGGGCACCGAGTGGGGATAGGATTTAATTTCCAAACAGAGATCGGCGTTGCCGTCAATGGTCTCTAACGCTTCCTCGAGAGTGAGGATGCGTTCTCCTCTGTACGATTTCCCTTTCCACCGGGCGATATCGAGCGTCTTCAGCTGCTCGAGCGTCTTACCCTTCACCGTACCTCTGACGCCGGCCGTGCGCATCAAACTCTCGTCATGGAAGACGACGACGTGACCGTCCCGAGTCATTTGGCAGTCGAGCTCGATCATATCGGCGCGTGCCTCGATCGCTTTTACGAAAGCAAGCTGCGTGTTTTCCGGATATTCACCCGACGCGCCGCGATGCGCTATCTTCTTCAAGGCCGCCATCTATTGAGATCGAGTTTTGGAGTGCAGTCAAACTTCGCTCAGAAGAGTGCGGCCACTGATCGGGGAAACAGCTTCAAGTGTCGCTTCGCAGATGAATCAAAAATTCTCTGTTGCCCTTCGGCCCGATTAGCGGCGATTCGATCACGCCGCCGAGGACCGAATAACCGAATCCGACTGAAGCCTCTCTAATGTCTTCGATCACCCGGAGATGCTCTTCATGGGAGCGCACCACTCCGCCTTTTTCCACCTTGCCCTTGCCGACTTCGAACTGCGGTTTGATCAGTGCCACTACATCGCCGTTGGCAGTGAGAAGTGTTCTTACCTGAGGCAACACTAACTTGAGTGAAATGAAAGATACATCGATAGTCGCGAGTTCGGCGCGCCACGGTAACCGGCTCACGTCGAAATAACGAATATTGGTCTTTTCGAAAACTACGACGCGGGGATCGTTTCTGAGCTTCCAGGCCAACTGGCCATAACCGACGTCGACGGCGAAAACTTGCGCTGCGCCGTGAGCCAGCAAACAATCGGTGAAGCCTCCAGTGGATGCGCCGATATCGAGGGCAATTTTGTTTTTGACGAAGATTGAAAACTCGCGGAGAGCCTTTTCGAGCTTGAGGCCGCCGCGGCTGACATAAGGGGAAGGGGATCTGACACGAATCTCAGCGCTGACATCGATCAAAATACCCGCCTTGGTGACAGGGTGATCGTTAACGAAGACCTCGCCGGCAAGAATTTTCCTCCGGCCGTCCTCCCGGCTCCCAACCAGTTGGCGGTCGATCAAAAGCAGATCTAAGCGCTCCCTCTTTCCCATCCCTCCCTGCTTTTCTTCTTCGCACGCCGCGCCATTTGGAGCGCCGCCTGGGCGATCGCGTCTCTGTCGAAGCCGCACATTTTTCTGAGCTCATCCTGGGTGCCATGGGGAATGAACCGGTCCGGCACGCCGAGCCTTCTAACCTCTACACCAGTCAGACCTTCGTCAGCGAGCATTTCGACCATGGCGCTGCCGAAACCGCCGGCAGTCACGTGATCTTCAACGCTGATGAGTCGGGGAATACGGGTGAACAAATCGCGGAACAAATCTTTATCCAGCGGCTTGACGAATCGGGCGTTGACCACCGCGGCGTTGATCCCAAGTGGCGCCAAGTCCTGCGCCGCGCGCAGCGCCGGAATCACCGGCTGCCCGATCGCCACGATCACCACATCCGTGCCATCGCGCAATAACTCGGCCTTACCGATCTCCAGATTTTGCATCACACCGTCCAAATCTACGCCCCAACCTTCACCGCGCGGGTAGCGCAGCGAAATCGGCCCACGATAGTCGACGGCGGTCTTGAGCATATGCTGGAGCTCATTTTCATCCTTCGGCGCCATCACAACAAGGTTTGGCATGGAGCGCATGTAGGAAAAGTCGAATACCCCGTGGTGCGTCGGCCCGTCGGCCCCGACCAGTCCGCCGCGGTCCAAGGCGAAGACGACATGCAGATTTTGCAGACAGACGTCGTGAAGAATTTCGTCATAGCCCCGCTGCAAAAAAGTAGAGTAGACCGCGACCACGGGAACATAGCCTTCGGTCGCCATTCCGCCGGCGAACGTCACCGCATGTTGCTCGGCGATGCCGACATCGTACGTACGCTCGGGAATCTCGCGCGCCAGCTTGTCGATGCCGGTGCCGCTGCCCATCGCCGCGGTGATTCCCACAATCTTGCGATTCTGTTTTGCCAAATCGAGCAGCGATCGGCCGAACACATCGGTGTAAGTAGGAATCGGTCCTTTTTCTTTTTTGGCTTTCCCAGTCAACACGTGAAAGGGTGTAACAGCGTGAAATTTGATCGGCTCTTTTTCCGCCGGAGGATAACCTTTGCCCTTCACGGTCGTCACATGGACCAAGGTAGGGCCTTCGATTTTCTTGACGTTTTCAAGAGTGGTGATCATTTCACTGATATTATGGCCGTCGATCGGGCCTACGTACTGAAATCCGAGGCTCTCGAACAGAAACCCCGGTGTCACCAACCCCAAGAAAGAATCGCGAATCTTCCGCGCCACGTGCTTGAGATTCTCGCCGCTCGGCAGGCTACGCAGCAAGTTTGATAAGTTTCTCTGCAGCCGCACGCCCAGATCCGTGGTGAATTGCTTGCTGAGAAAGGACGACACGGCACCGACTCTAGGATCAATAAAATGCTCGTTGTCATTTAGCACGACGATCAGATCGCGATCGAGGTGGCCGGCCGAGTTGAGTCCCTCGTAGATCAAACCCGCGCTCAAGCCGCCGTCGCTCATCACCGCGACGACTTTGCGTTTGGATCCTTCGAGATATTTCGCTTCCACCATACCAAGCGCTGCAGATATCGACGTGCCGGCATGACCCGCACCAAAGACGTCGTATTCACTTTCGTCGCGGCTCAGGAAACCGCTCAGTCCACCTAATTGGCGGATCGTCCCCAGCCGATCGCGCCGTCCACTGATCAACTTGTGCGCATAAGCTTGGTGGCCGGTGTCCCAGACGATCCTGTCTTCCGGGGTATCGAAGACGTAATGAAGCGCCAATGTGAGCTCCACCGCTCCCAGCGTCGAAGCGAAATGACCGCCCACCTCGGATACGACCGAGATTACTTCTTCGCGCATTTCGACGGCGAGCTGATTCAACTCGTCAATCGTGAAACCGCGAATGTCTTTTGGAAACTGAATCCCGTCGAGTAATCGCGCCATCTCAGCCGTTGATCTCCTCGCCTAGTGTTTTCCCATCGCCGTGAATCGCCCGCGCGACGATATGCCGGGCAATCGCTTTGAGAGCAATTGCTTGAGCGCCGTAAGTCGCCAGCTCATCGAGACAGAGTTGAAGTAACTCTTTTAGGGTTTCTCTAGCCTGCGGCACGCCCACCACCGAGGGATAGGTCGCTTTTTTGGGCTCATTGCGAGCGGACTCCGCCCCCTCGCCGGCCGCCGTTTGCCCCAACGCGTCCAAAATATCGTCTGCGATCTGGAAAGCCAAGCCCAAACGTTCACCGTAACGGGTGATCCGGCCAAGGTCGGCGGGCTCCGTGCCCGCCACCTGCGCGCCGGCTCGAATCGATGCGAGAATCAATGCGCCACTCTTGCGAACGTGAATCCACTCAACCGTGGCGAGATCGACGTCTGGATCATTTTCCGCTTCGAGATCCAACGCCTGCCCACCGACCAAACCGACGATGCCCACGGCATTAGACAATTCGTGAATGAGTCGCAACACTAATTCCGCCGGCACCCTCCGCGTGACATCGGGACCCGACATCAAATGAAACGCTTCGCTCAATAAGCCATCCCCGGCCAGCAAGGCCACGCCTTCGCCAAATACCTTGTGTGCGGTAGGCTTGCCCCGACGTAGATCGTCGTCATCCAATGCCGGAAGATCGTCATGAATCAGTGAATAGGCGTGAATCAACTCCACAGCACAAGCAAACGGCAGCAAAGAACTTTGTGTCGCGCCAAATAGTTCTCCTGTGGCAAGCACGAGAATAGGTCGAATGCGCTTACCGCCTGGAAAGACCGCATAACGCATTGCCCGAAAAATCGTCTGCGATTCTCCGGAGTACTGTTGTAGATAATGCTCCAGAGCGTTATCGATGGCGGCCGATTGCCTCTGCAGATACGCGTTTAAATCGAACTTATTTAGCCGGTCTGAATTCATCGAATTCGAAAAATGGCCAACGGAAAGTGAAACGGATCGCTCAATTTACCATTGAGGTGGTGGGCTCTTCAAATTGAACTTGCGAAACGCTCAATGTGGCGATCTGGACAATTTCTCCCAGGACATTTTTACGCGACGAAGGTTCGCTGCTCTGTTCGCAGAACCGGCGGTTGCTGGATTCCCTCAGGATGTTGCCTCTGGTTAAGTTAGCGAGCGTCAATCATCGTCGTTGTCTTCCGCGGGAAGATTTTCAAACACTTTCAATTGCAATTTGCCTTCTTTGTCTTTGACCAGGAATTCGATTCTTTTCTCGACTTCGTTGAGTTTCTGGTAACAGAATTTGACCAACCCAACGCCTTTTTCGTAGGCCGCCAGCGATTCCTCAAGCGAAAGCTCGCCAGATTCGATTTGCTCGACGACTTGTTCGATTTCTTCCATCGCCGATTCGAAGTTTTTGTTTGAAAAGTCCTTACGGGCCATGCACCTTCTCCATTTTTAACAGTGTGTCTGTGTACCGTGTCGGCTCCCAAACACGGGAAATCTTCTTGAGCAACTCAAGGGGATCGATCCTCGCGTTGAGGAGCCGTGCGCCCCAATGAAGGTGCGGCCCGGTGACTCGGCCGGTGGCCCCCGACAAAGCGACGACATCGCCTTTTTTCACCATCGCGCCTTCCTCAACCTTGAACTCAGACAAATGAAAATACATCGTAAATAATCCGCCGCCGTGATCCAAAACGACGCTGCCACCGGCAAAGAAAAAATTTCCAACCAGTACGGCGCGGCCGTGATTGCTCGCCACCACTTCCGTTCCTATCGGCGCCGAGAGGTCAGTTCCGGTATGAGGAGCGCGCCGTGTGCCGTTAACGATTCGGCGAAATCCGAAAGAAGATGCCGAAGCCTCGTGAGGCACCGGTCGAACGAACGGCCCGTCCCACGTCCTATCAGAGTTAGGTGCGGCAAAAACGCGCGTAAATGCCGCCTGCTCGCGGCGAATCTCTTCGATTGATTCCGGACTCATGCGATCGAAGTTCGGCGGCACATTGAAAGATTCCTTGCGAAAAGCTTTCGCTTTGATTTTGAAAGGTATTTCGCGGTAGTGCTCATTGCCGCTGGAGTCGGTCGCCTTGAGGAAAATTTTTGACGAGCCGGGCTTTGCCTCGACATCCGCGCCGACAATGGTAGTAAGCATCCCCGGGCCGCTGGGATAGAACCCGATCTTCTCGTTTCCGATTTGCCCTTCCACCGCGGCGAGATCGTTACCCATTAGTTTGACCTCAACCAGTTCGCCCTGGTGAACTTCCACCGGCTTAGGCCAAACTATCTTGCCTAAGTCCGCGGCGCGCGCAACCTCGCCGCACAGATGTAGCGCTGCGAAGATCGCCAGCGCGTGTAACGACCTCATCTCACTCCTTCTGTTCGACACGACAAACCGATTTCCCGGCCGCGAAGGTAATACGCACGCGATCGCCGATTGCCAGCGCTTCGGCATCTTTCACAATGCATTCATCGGGTAGCTTGTGCGTGATGCTGTAACCCCTATCGAGTACGGCGAGTGGACTGAGAGCACCGAGCCTTCCAGCTCGTTGGCCCAACTGATCTTTGAATTGGCGCAACCTATTCTGGAACCGGCGCAGAAGATCTACGGACAAATCGTCCAAGCGCTGCTGATTGTCTCTAAGCCTTCGTCCTGGATCAGCCAGTCTTTTCGCCAAGCTACTGCAAGACTCCCGTGAAACGTCCAACTTGAGCGCCATGTTTCTCAGCAACTGATCATCCAGCGCGCGCACCTGCTCGAGCAAGTCGACTTTGCGCGGCACGACCATCTCCGCCGCCGCAGTCGGCGTCGGCGCGCGATGATCCGCGACAAAATCGGCGATCGTAAAATCGATCTCGTGCCCGACGGCGGAAATCACGGGAACACTGGAAGCGAAGATGGCTCGGGCAACCACTTCTTCATTGAAAGCCCATAGGTCCTCGATTGATCCGCCGCCCCGTCCGATGATCATAACGTCAACGGCACCGAAACGATTCAAGTCTGCGATGGCGCCGGCAATTTCCCGCGCGGCGCCGTCTCCTTGGACCTTGATGGGACGAATGACGATTCTCCGGTCAGGATAACGGTCGCCAAGAATGCGCAACATATCGTGTAGGGCAGCGCCTCCGTCGGAGGTTGCTATGCCGATTGCGTTTGGCAGAAGAGGTAAAGGTTTTTTTCTTTCTGGCGCGAATAGTCCTTCGGCTGCAAGCTTGGCTTTGAGCTGTTCGAAGGCGAGATAAAGCGCCCCCTTGCCTTGCGGTTCCATGTCTTCGACATAAAGCTGCAAGTCTCCCCGCACCGAATACAGACTCACGCGGCCGAAGCACAAGACCGCCATGCCGTTTTCGGGCGTGAAGCGAATTCCTGCACCTTGGCGGCGAAACATCACCGCCGCGATCTGGCTCTTGTCGTCTTTGAGAGTGAAATAAAAATGACCCGATGGCGGCACGCGAAAATTAGAGATCTCGCCTTGAACCCACAAAGCATCCAGCCGGGATTCCAACGTTCCCCTGATTTGCTCGTTGAGTTCGCTAACGGTAAGAAACTTGCGCGTCGCAGCGGTGAACAAAGGCAGATCGCACTCTTGCTTAGCGGGTCTTATCATTCCGCGGTCTAATCTAGCACAAAAAAATTAGCCCTCCGAGGGGAGGGCTAATTGAGCTTGAACCAAACGCACTGGGAATCTGGTCAGGAGCCCGTTAGGCGGCCTTTTTCTGCACGATCTGCTTGAAGACATCCCAACTCTTGAGCAGATCGAGCGCCCGCTTGAGTTGTACGTCATTATCGATGGTCTCATCACCTGTCGGTGCAGACGGTGGGATAATCTCCTTTTCTTTATCCTTATCTTTATCCCCGGACTCCGACTGAGGATTGGGGGTTTTCTGTGGATTGAGCAAATGACCCGGCAGATTTTCCTCGCGCAGCCCCGGCCGTCGACGTTCCTCAACCTTGCCGTCCTGCGCCGGCGCGCTCTCTACGAGGATATCCGGAACAATGCCGGTCGCCTGAATCGAGCGTCCCTTGGGCGTGAAATAACGCGCCGTGGTCAAGCGCAAAGCCGAGTTATCGTCCAGCGGCAAAATTGTTTGCACTGAGCCTTTACCGAAAGTTTTCGTGCCCAACACCACTGCTCGCTTATGGTCCTGCAATGCACCGGCGACGATCTCCGAGGCGCTCGCACTTCCGCCGTTTACTAAAACGACCATTGGAAAATCCGTCCAGGTACCGTCTTTCTGCGCGAAGTATCTTTGTTTCTGCGACTCGATCCGTCCTTCTGTGTAAACGATCAGTCCCGAGTCTAAAAACATATCCGAGATGCGCACCGCTTGGGTTAATAGCCCACCCGGGTTGTTGCGTAGGTCGAGCACGAGGCCTTTGATGCCGTCCTTTTCCGCTGCGAATTTTTCCAGCATTCTTTGCAGGTCACGATCGCTACGCTCCTGAAACTGCGCCAGACGGATGTAACCATAACCCGGCTCCAGGCTGCGGCTGCGCACGCTTTGTACGCGTATGACGTCTCGCACCAACGTGAATTCCAAAAGATCGGCGACAGCTTCGCGTTTGATGGTGAGATTGATCTTAGTCCCCTTGGCGCCGCGCATCTTCTTGACGGCGTCCACCAGGGACATATCTTTGGTGAACTCTTCTTCGATTTTGAAAATTTGATCCCCAGGCTTAATGCCGGCTTTGGCTGCGGGCGTGTCTTCGATTGGCGAGACCACTGTCAAAATTCCGCTTTTAACCGTAATTTCTATTCCCAACCCGCCGAAACGGCCTTGCGTGTCACTTTGCAATTCCTTGTACAACTCGGGCGTCAGATAGGCGCTGTGCGGATCCAAAGAGTTGAGCATGCCGTTGATCGCGCCGTTGACCAGGTTTTTCGTCTCGACGTCCTCGACGTAGTTCTTTCTGACTATCGAGAGGATATTGCTGAACGCTTCCAGACTCTCGTAATCTTGCCGCCCGACGGCGGCAACATTGGGGACCCAATGGGCTGACAGAATAAATCCCAAAAACATACCGATGATCAAAAGCAATAAAGGTGTTCCGTGTTTATGAACGATTCGCATCGGGTTTTTCTCCTAAAAAAAATTCTTAACAATCAGCGAGTAATTTTATCCCAACATAATTAAAATAGCTATCACTTCCTAAACCAGGGAACCGGGTCCAATGAACGACCGTCTTTGCGCAGTTCAAAATATAGCTTTGACCCTGCCAGGGCAGCACCGTCACCGACCCTGCCAAGGACTTCTCCACGCCTTACTTCTTCGCCATTTTTCCTAAATATTTCAGAAAGATACCCGTAGATTGTAAAGTATCGCTCACCGTGATCTATAATCACCATTCGACCGTAGCCGGAAAATCGATCCGCATAAACGATTCGGCCGTTTCCGACCGCCTTAATTTCTTCACCCATTGGCGCGTCGATGTCAATGCCATTGCGAATGATTTCGGCGGCAAATTCCGGATGCTTGAACTTGCCAAACGGGGCGATCACTGCTCCCTTTACCGGCCACTCCAATCGGCCACGCATCGCCTCGAGTCCAAATCCCCTCAAAGGAGCCGCAGGCGTCTCTCTCGGCTTGACCACGGCACGCCGTGAAATCTCCTCGAGCATTTTTTCCAGCCGTTGCGCCGCCGCTTCCATCTCCTTTAGAGCACGCAACCGAGTTTCTTTGTCGCGGCGCAAGCTCATCAAGAGAAGCTTCTTTTTTTCTGCTTCGCGGCGGATCGCTTCCTTGACGACGCCGAGGGCCTGTTTTTGGTCATCCAATTCTGCCTTTTTATAAGCCAACTCGTGGCGCAAAACTTCTTGGCGGCGCCTTTCCTCATCGAGCTTCGTCAGCAGCTCTCGATCAAATGCCATCGCAGCTTCAAGGTAACGGCGGCGTTGCAAAAAACTCCCCAAGGAAACATTGCCGTTCATAATCACTAGCGGGCTGCCGCCCTTTTGCCAGCGATAAAGAGCGGCCGCGCGCATTTGAAAAATTTCCAGCCGGGAAGCGATGGAGGTATTGAGCCCTTCCGCTTCGTCTTGTTTTATTGCCAATTCGCTCGCAATGGATGACAACTTGACGTTGGCAAGTTTTAGTTCCTTGGTCCTTTTGTCGAGCTCGCTCTCGATTTGTCCCAAAGACTGCAGCACCGAACCTTCTTTTGTTTGCAGCTGCGACAGGCCTTTTTTTTCGTCGGCAATCTTCTTTTTGATTCCCTCGAGATCGCGGTCGACCGCCGCCGCGCCCATAAGCGAGAGCGCCGCCAAAAAAATTGTCCAAGGCACAGCTAACGCTCGCCGCGCGAAGAATTCCACGTCTTCAGAAACCTCCGGAGCGAAATCACACTGGCCGTCGCGCCCAACAGCCAGCCAATGACGAGCAGCAGCGCGATATTTTGCCAATCCAAAAACTGGATTTGGCCGAGCGGCGCTAAGAAACCAGCCAATGACGTCGTCTCATTTTTCAACGACAGATAGCCTACCCAAAGCAAGGCTAAGGCAACCGCTCCGCCCACCACGCCCTGAATCATTCCTTCGAGCACAAAGGGCGCTTGGATCAATTCCTCCGAGGCACCCACGAGCTGCATGATCTCGACTTCGGCCTGGCGCGCAAGCATCGCGAGTTTGACCGTGCTGCCGACGATGAAGAAAGTTGCGAGAAACAGTACGCCGCCAAAGATCCACTTGGCCCATTCAACAGCCAGCACGATTAGCTCCAAGCCTTCAACCCATTCTTGCGGGTAGTCGACGATGGTAATCGCCTTTTCCTCTTTTAGCCGTTGAGCAAGTTGCTCTACGACGGTGCCATCGTGGCGGGCCGGTTTGAGGGAAATTTCGAGCGATGCCGGTAATACGTCGCGCGGCAATCCTTCCAGCAAGCTGGACTGCGCGCCCAACGCGCTCTGAAAATCACGCCATGCCTGTTCTTGGCTAATATGCCGAACACGCTCGACCTCAGGCAGGGTTTCGACGCGCTTAAGCAGAGCCTGTAGAGCAGCCGGTTCGAGCTTCTTAGCCAAATAAGCTGTGAGCTGAATTTGTTCGCCCCAGTCCTTGAGTAGATGTGTCAAATTGATTTCGACAAGCATAAAAGCGCCAAATACGAAAAGCGTCATGGCCACGGTGCCGCAAGTGAGCACGTGCGTCCAAAATAGTTGCCACAGATTGTGATGCACCCGGCGGAGCACAAAACCGACCAGCGCTATCCTCACTTGCCGTTCTCCTGCCAAGACGCCAGCTTCAAGTCGTCCGCCAGCGCGCCGCGTTGCAACAAGATGACTCGCGTGCCGTAACGATTGATCAAGTTAAGATCGTGGGTCGCGACGACAATCGTGGCGCCCTTGTCGCGAATTTTGAATAACAATCGCATGGTCTCTTCGGCGACCTCGGCATCGAGATTGCCCGTGGGCTCGTCGGCTAACACGAGCATCGGCTCATTAACCAGAGCTCGGGCGATCGCGACCCGTTGTTGTTCACCGCCGGACAGACTCAAGGGTTTGCTGTCGTAGCGCTCCTTCAAACCAAGTTCTCGCAGTAGCTGGTAAGCTTTAGCACGGCTCACTTTTTTTGAAATGCCGATGACCTCGGCGGCTAGCGCCACGTTGTCCAATACGGTCAAATCCGGCAGAAGTTTGAACTCTTGGAAAATCAAGCCGATTTTACGTCTGAGCTGAGCCACCTGACGGCTCGGCAAACGGGTCACATTCTTGCCGTCGATCAAGATCTGCCCCTCGCTGGGTTCCTCTTGACGAAACAAGAGCTTGAGCAAAGTTGATTTGCCAGCGCCGCTCGGACCTCCAAGAAACACAAACTCGCCCCTTTTGACTTCCAAGCTAATATCCGTGAGCGCCCGATAGTTTGGCAGATAGGTTTTCGAAACGTGAAAAAGCTGGATCATGAAAACTGGGCAAATCCGCAGCTAAAACCCGATCTTTTGTGGGAAATTAGATTGACATGTACGGGGACGGTTGTTACAGTTGCCAAAACCCCGAATTTGCTCATCTATCTATAAAAGATGCGGTAACGACTTACAAGCACTCGGGAGGACGGGACCGATGCTAGAGCGTATGAAGAAATTCCATATCGTTTTGATCAAACCTTCTAAATACGACGACGACGGCTACGTGATTCGTTTTTGGAAGGGCGTGCTGCCAAGCAACACCCTCAACGTGCTCCACGGCCTTACCGAAGACGTGAAGACGCGGCGGGTCTTCGACAACTTGCCCATCGAGGTCACCACTTTTGATGAAACCGCCGAGATGGTGCCGCTGAAAAAGATTATTCGCTGGAGCAAGGCGCCCGGCACCAAGCTGCTCGTCTGTTTGGTCGGCGTCCAAACCAATCAATTTCCTCGCGCCCTCGACATGGCAAGAATTTTCAAAGCCGCAGGCATCACGGTGATCATCGGCGGCTTTCATACGAGCGGGACCATCAACATGCTGGGGGAGCAGGAGCCGGACATTCAGGAACTGTTCCGCGAAGGGATCTGCGTTGTCTCCGGCGAAGTTGAAGGGAAATGGGATGGCATTCTTTCGGACTTTCTCCACGGGCAACTGAAACCGCTCTATAGCTATGCCCAAGATCTGCAAAATCTCGTCGACATCGAAGACGCGCCCCTGCCGAAGACGAGCGCCAAAACCATGCGCCACTTCGCCTATTCGAGCTTCGCCACCGCCGATACATCCCGCGGTTGCCCGTTCGCTTGCACCTTCTGCACCATCATCAACGTGCAGGGACGAAAGATGCGCGAGCGCAGCCCAGAGAGCATCGCCGCCATGATGCGCCGGAACTATCTCGATCACGGGCTGTCCTTCTACTTTTTCACCGACGATAATTTCGCCCGCAAAAAACTGTGGCGCGAGACTTTCGAGGCGATCATCAAACTGCGCCAGGAAGGCCTCGACGTATCGTTTATGATGCAGGTGGACTTGGCCAAGAAGCCGAAGGACTTCGTCACGCTGGCGGCCAAGGCCGGCTGCACGCAAGTGTTCATCGGCATGGAGAGCGTGAACCCGCAAAATTTGGCAGCCGAAGGCAAGAAACAAAACAAAGTCGAGGAATACCGCAGTATCATCAACGAATGGCATGACGCCGGCGTTCTGGTGCATACGGGCTACATCATCGGTTTGCCTTGGGACTCGAAAGAACAGGTGGCCGAGGACATTCGCTTCCTCAAGGACGAAGTCAACCCCGATCAAGCATCCTTCTTCATGCTGACGCCGCTGCCCGGCTCGCACGACCACCGCGAGATGAAAAAACGCGGCGAATGGATGGACCCCGACTTCAACAAGCGCGACTCGTTCCACGCTACTATTGAGCACCCGCGCATGACCGCGGAGGAATGGACCGAGGCTTATGAGAGCGCCTGGAAAACATTCTATAGCAAGGAAAACATGATCAGGAACCTGTCCCGTTGGGCGGACAAACCCAAGAACTATTGGAACCTGATGTCGATCTTCTTCTGGTACAAGAACGCCGCGCTCATCGAGAAAGAGCACCCGATGATTGCGGGCTTTTTCCGGCTCAAGGACCGCAAAACCCGTCGCCCGGGTCATGCGATCGATTCGCTTCCCGTGCATCTATGGAAGCGGACCAAACAAATCACCGTGCTGCTGGTCACCTGGGCAAAGTTCCTCAAGGAAATGGAAGACGTCTGGCTGCAAACCCGCAAGAGGAGCGAAACCGAAGAGCGTTGGTTGGATCAGATTCAAAAGCTGCAAGCCGATATCTGGCAGGCTTTGAGGATCGGCGAGATTCAAGAAATCTACAACGACGCCAAAGAAAACTTACCGGAACGCGCCAGAGCTTTACTCGAACCTTTAGAAGATCTTCCGTCGCGGGTTCTCTTCAATCGCGCTGATCTCAATCGCTTCTTGAAGCAATGGGACAACCTGCGGGATCGCATCCAAGAACTAAGGCTTGCCCAGAACGACGCCGCGCGGGGCTGGCTGGATGAGATACACAACATTCAGGCGAGCATACGCTTGGGCAATCGCATTCAGGAGTGGCAGGACGCATATTCACATCTGCGCGGTTACCTGCCGTCGCTGCCGTCGCAGGCGCGCTTAAAGAGTCTAATCAAGTTCGACGCCATCAATCACCGGGTCTTCTACTCTCGCCAAGAGCTGCAACGGTTCTGGTCGCAGACGTTGAGCAACCTGCGCCAAATGAGATTATGGCAAATTCGGCCTTGGAAACTGACCAAAGCGGTGTTCAAAGATTTCTCCCTGACAACCTCGTTCGCATGCAATTTCCGGGAATTTTCCAAGCAGTAAATACAAGATACCTGTGCTCGTGTTTGTCGCGTCAGTGAATGCGCGTCGCCTCTTTTGCTAGGCGCACGAGTTGCTCGCGCACGAGCACAGCGTCTTCAGCGTCGGGGCGAAGTCGAAGATAGGTTTCAAAATCTTCACGGGCTTGCGCATAGCATTCCAACCTTAGATAGACCACGCCGCGGTCTCGAGTGTCCACCGCAGAAGTTGGATCGAGAATGACGAGGCGGTCCAGCGCTGACAAGCTTCTTACCAAATCATTTCTGTTGATGTAGATCGCTTTAAGGTTGGTAAGCATTCGCTTGAGGATATCCTTCTTGGTCGAGGGCGCAAGGAAATCACTGTGAAACACGACCTTGCCGCCATAGAGGTCGAATAGCATCTTGTCGATATCCTCACGTGACTTGATCTCGCCGCCATTGAATGGATCGATGACGATCTCTTCGCCGTCACCGACGCACTTAACCAGAAAGTGGCCGGGAAAGCCGACCCCATCGAGCATAAGCCCCACGCGCTCAGCCACCTCCATATAGAGAACCGAAAGTGTGATCGGAATTCCGGTCTTCCGCTCGATGACTTCATTTAGAAAGCTATTTTTGGGGTCAAAATAATCATCCCGGTTACCGTGAAAGCCGTATTGCCTGAACAAAACGTAGTTAACCGCGGCTATGGATCGATAAATATCCGCTTCGGGGCCCGACCGCCCTGTGACCTCCATCGCCAGCCGGTCCATGCGATCGAGGTAATCTGGGATATCTAGATTCGGGTAATCAATGAGCGCGATCGTCAAGGCCGCGCGACCGAGCTCGATTTTCTCTTCCGATCGGTCGACGGCCTGGCGAAATTCGCGATAAGGATCAGTAGACAATTCTTCCGGTGACCTAACGAGGTTCGGCGATCACATCGACGAGATAAGGCAGCTGTTTTTCCTTGACATACTTGAGTCCTCGCTCAATCGCCGGCCTGAGATCCGCGGGGTTACGTATCGCTCCTTCCCCGCTGACGCCAAGCGACCGCGCCATCGTGGCGAAGTCAATCTCCGGGTCGTCTACGTGCGTGCCAATACCGGCATTCTCCACCGGCCGATTGCGGAACTTGGCGACTTCTATCCCATGTTCCTCGGAGTTGTAATACGATTGGTTATTGTGCATGACCATGAGCAAAGGAATACGGTGTTTAGCGGCGGTCCACAGCGCGCTGGACGTCATCAGCATGTCGCCGTCCGACTGAATGGCGACCGGGAGCTTGCCGCTACCTTTGAGCGCCAAGGCGGCGCCTATGGCCGCGCCGGGCCCATAGCCCAGACCCGCGCCGCCACTTCCGCCGAGATACTGATTGGGTTTGGTGAAATCCCATAGCCGGCGCGCCCATCCATTGGAGTTGCCGTTCACCAGCACCCAGTCTTCCCGCTTGATCGCCTCGCCCAATTCCAGTCCCAACCACGCCGTGGAAATTTCTTTTTGCGATCCCTTGGCTTGGGCATCAGCGCGCCATTTGGCGCGGCGGCCCTGATGCTTTTCGGCCAACTCTTTTTGTCGTTGATCGATGGCCGCTTTTTTCTTGGCATCGTTGCCCAGGACTTCGCGGCATAGCCGGATGAGCTCCGGCACGGCAACCGAAGTATTCGCGGTCATGGGAACGTCCACCGCTTGCAGCGCTTGATAGTCGTTAGCCCAAGAATGCACCAGCATATCGTTCATTGAAATGCTGATAATCTTGACCGCGGGAGAGCTGACGTATTCGCAGTTACGCGTCTGTTTGCTCACGGTGGTCAACGAGCCGAAGAGATCGGCCACATCCAGAGCCAATATGACATCGGCTCTTTGTAGTAGTTCCCTCGCTCCGTCGGTCACATCCAGGGAATGAACGCTGGGGAAATTAAACCGCGCGCCCTTGTCGACGACGGGAATCGCCAGTAACTCGGCCAACTCAATCAGCGCGGGCACGCTTTTGGGGTTGCGACCGAGGGTATCCGCGATAATTAACGGCGCTTGCGCACCCACCAGCAATTGGGCCGCTCGCTTGAGCGCTTCCGGATTCGCCTGGGTCGGCGCGGGGGCGGCATAACGGCTCACGTCCGGGACTTCCAGCGCGCTCGCGAGAGCGTCTTCCTGAATATCCGCATCGTAATTGATATAGATCGGGGCCATCGGATCAGTCGTCGCAATTCGGTAGCCGCGGATAAAGGAATCCGGCACGTCCGCCAGTGAATACGGCTGATCGTCCCATTTGACGTAATCACGCACTTGGTTGCCCTGGACAAGCGCCGTATGAATCCAGTCGATGCGCGGGCGGCGCCGCTTGGAATTCATCGGCCCGGTGCCGCCAAGCACCATGATCGGCACTCGGTCGATGTAAGCGTTGAAGATCGCCATGCTGGCATGCTGCAAACCGACCATGTTGTGCGCGATAGCGATCATTGGTTTATTTTTTGCCTTGGCATAACCGTGGGCCACTGCGACGGAGATTTCTTCGTGATGGCAGAAGATCACTTCCGGCATGTAGTTGCCGCCGTAATTGACGATGGAATCGTGAATGCCGCGAAAGGTCGCGCCCGGGTTGAAGGCTGCATACTCGATATCGAACGCTTTCATCAAATCGACGACGACGTCGGAGCCGTATTGCGGTTGTTTTTTCTCTATTTTGCTTTGCGGTTTGGCCACGGTTTGTACCCCTCTCACGAAAAGTAATTTTCCGACTGAATATCAGGAATTATGTGCGTTGACTAGAGCTTCCGAAGATGGCTCAACGCTTTTCGACGCAGATCGCAGCAACCCCTTTTGATAGAAGAATTCCAAAGTTTCCATCAATTCTCCTGCCCGCGCCCCATCATCGGAGGCTTGGCCAACATTCAACTCCGCAATGGCTTCAAGAACTTTTTGCACCGCTGGAGCCATGTACGATTTCATGCCGTGGTGATTAAACGTTCTTTTGAGTTCATCCATTTCTTCCGCTCGACGCCCAGCGTGAATCCGCAAGCCGACGATGCTGGAAGACACTTTTGCCAATAGGCCCGGGAAGCTTTCCTCGTACTGTGCGCGAATCTCGTTGAGTAAACCGAAACGCCGCGCGCCCATCAAGAGCTCGCAAAAGAGTCCTTGCAGTCCTTTGGTCAGTCCCGCGTAAACGACCTTGAACGCGGAAGCCTGGTTGGTGCTCGGTCCCAAGACCTTTACCGGAATGTTGAAAGATTCCAAATCGCATAGCTGCGCGGCGTCAGGACCGGAAACATAAACGATGGTTCCTTTGCCCATCTTCGATGCCGCGCCAATGATGCAACCATCCACGAAATTCATGCCGGCCGGAATGAGAGTCTTTGCGATGTTATCCGCGGTCATCGGCGAGATCGCGTTTGCGTCGAGATACAAGAGATCTTTTCGCCCCGCCTTCATTGCCGCCTTAGCAACCTTCGTCGCCACTCGCCTGGCCGCGAACGGCACGACGATTGACACAATCAACTCGGCTTCGCTGACGAGCGCGGCCATAGATGGGAGTGATTTAACACCGGCATTTTCGGCGCGTTTTCGGCTGACTTCACCGCGATCCTTGTCGTAGGTAAAGACTTCGACGCCGTGACTTTTCAGCAGCTTTGCCCAATGAAATCCCATTTCACCGATACTCATAATACCAATTTTTTGGAAGGCCACATTTATCTCCTTCTAATGATTACGCACATGATTACGCACATCGTGCGCGCAACACGCCGGTAGAAAGGTCATCTGGAGCATTTCGCATCGCCCCGATTTTTTAATTTGCATCCCAATGCCGATCTTGGTGCCCGGAGCCGGACTCGAACCGGCACGGACCCGTCAGGGTCCTCGGGATTTTAAGTCTCAATTTCATCCCACCGAACAATATTCATTGCAATCAAACATACAGAATGCAAGGGTTTTGAGGTTCGGTGTGTGCGCTTGCCCGCTATTGGTACGCGGTGGTTTGGGCACAGTTACGGGCACAGATTATAGGAACGATGAACCCACCCCCCCAGAACGCACCCCCCTGTCGATCGTGGATAGCATCGTTAACAAAGCGGCGAACATTTCGAAACGATTTGAAACAAACCAATGAGCATTGAAGACCAAGACGAGCTCACGCGTCGGCAAAAGAGAATCATTCCTTTCTTGTTGTCGAAGTCAGTGACCGACGCATGCAAGCGCGAGTCGGCCGTAAGACGACACCCTATGACTGGCTCAAGCAGGAAGGCTTCAAAAACGAGCTTGAGCGCTGTAGGGACGAGCTTTTCGCCAGCGCTATGGACAGACCACTCAAGGCGAACACCGAAAAGGCGCTGGATAAGATTATTACCTTGATGGACAGCGGCGAAAAAGTGGACGGGAAGACGGACTTGGATCTTTTGGACATTGTTCACGAGACATTAGGCGGCAGCAGGGATAATTCACTTAGCGAGTGGGCAGCGCGCCGCGATCACGTGCTTGATCTAATCGGCAAAGCCACACCAGGAATGTTTCAGCCAGCACTCAAAATCGATCCGAGCGGTGTTGTTGATCGAGGCTTTAAGCGGACGCTGGTCCTACGAGAGTGAGCGCCGAGAGCGGCGGACTATCTGGTATCACGTCGCCAACGCGTTTTCGCTTCTCGTCTCAAATATTCAACCGGCGCCAAGCAAAGACGACGCGATAAAAGTCTTGTCTTCTTTGGATCTGCTTTAATCCCGACGCGCTTGCGCATGCTTGCCGTTACGGGCGGTTCAATCTTAGGAAATTATCGCCGCTGAGCAGCGAACCATGGCCGCCCGGTCATTGTCACAATCGAGTCGACAGTTTGACCTGATCTCTATCTGCGAAAATTTTAGCAGGCAAAGTTGCCGTGCGCATTGCGAGAGTTCAACTCCCAGACATTGACCTGATCTCTCCAAAGTTCCATCGAGCATGGGCACGGTACGTGCTCAAGCATAGCTTCGCTGGGCATGGGAAGCCCACCTTCGATACGACAGCTTTTTGAATTCCCTTGTCCCGGCCCATTTTTTCACGCTTGCGGTGCGCAATGATTCTACAAATTTTTCTTGATGACAAAAGCTCCCTGAAGCTCCGCGACCATCCCCTATTGAAATACCGGGGCGTACAGAACTGGCCTCCGGTGTGGACCCGCGGAACAAAGGGTATAATCAAGACCGTCAAGGGAGAGGGTGGGTTTTTGAAGGAAGTATACTACGATGCTGGAACATCTAATAAATGTTTTCTAGTAATCGATCGTCAATTACAGAGCTACATGGGTTGCATAACCTGTCCGACTAGGTCTTTTTGCATACAACTCACACATTTCTTACGTGGTCACATTGGTCGTTCGATTGAGGACATCGGCGAGTTGAGGGTCAGATCGCTGCGGCAGAAGACCGGCACGCGACGAGTCGCGCCGGTTGTGCTAAACGGCTAGCCAAGTTTTACGTATGCTGCGCCGGTTAATCTTGAGTCGCCACCTTGCCAAGAGGCGCCCGAGCTCGAGTTGTGGCGCGAAGTGCTCTTGCTCGTGATTATGGACTCTCGTGGCCAGTTAGTTGCTGTTGATCGACATGACAAGCGCCACGATCAAGAGCGCGCGCAAGTGTAGATTTTTTCCACGCGAAATGATCCGGGAAGTTTTAAGTGGTGCTGTGAGGTGCTCAGTGTCGATCCGCGGGTCGTGCATAGGCTCATTTTAGTTCGCCGCGAGCCTTTGCGGCCTGAAGAATTTCACGGAGCAACATGCGAGCGGTGGATTCGGCTAAGGCGCCCACGTGGGTTGATACAGGGCCGCCGTGCGCAGATTGGACAGTCACAGCTCCTAAGCTGACAGAATAACTCCCCGAATAACTTTTACCCTCAAACTCGACGCTTATCTCGGATCCTTGCGGTTGTTTTTTTCTCACCAGGGCCCCCCTAAGCGCGCGGATGCGCCTTGTCGTAATGTCAGTTTTCGGACACTTCCCACTTCTGTTGACTCCTGTGCATGATTTCGATACCTAAGCGGACCTTACAGCTTCAGGTCAACATCGGGGAGGCTAGGTCCATGGTTATTGAATTCGCAATCGATCATTACAACCGCTTCTTGGCGCTCTGTGACCCGGTCTCTCGTGAGTACGAGATTCTTAAAAACGGTCTCGTAATCCGCCGTGCTAAAGACGGGGACGGGCATGAACGCGTCGTGGAAATTTTTGCTGAACTGCGGGATGCCCACTTGCTTCTTGCTCTGGCCAATAAGATTTGTCCCGTCGCTGCGCCGGCTATCACAAAAGCTATGTCTTTGGCGCGCTACGTGTAGCGTCAATCTACCGTTCAAGCCTTCAACCGTCTGATCACGCCCGCGGGTGCGTGTTAGCGTGCACCGTCTTAACCTTCCGGATCGCTACGTGAGTAGTGCCGTGAGTAATCATAGCGTTCCGATCTTCCGCTTGGTCGTTTAGCTCGATATTATCGGCGGACATGACTCGCCAAAACCACCGAACCCGGAAAGAACTGGAACACCACAGGATCGAAAAGGCCCTTGCTGGACTCGAGGATGCCGTTTGCCGCTGTCGGGCCGAAGACGTGCGTCATGGGACGGGAGTTCCGCGGCTCTCTCTTTTCTGGAACTCCGCGCGGGGCACAATGAGAGCACACACCGAACTTAAGGACCTGAGCAAAACGGGCGCTAAGTTATTGAATTTGGTGCCCGGAGCCGGACTCGAACCGGCACGGACCCGTCAGGGTCCTCGGGATTTTAAGTCCAGAAACTATAAATACTACGAGACAGTAACAGACAACAAGGCGCTGTATCAGCGGGCTTATCCTTCCTGGTATGGCGCCTTTGTGTTTCTTGGTGCCGGATAGTTCAGCTACAGCGTAAGCTACAGTTGAGCTACGGCCAAAACGTCATGGGACAACCGATCAATCATCAGCCGATAGATGGATTGATCAGCGCGCTAGTACGAAACCGGCCGAGTATGCGCGAGACGACCACAGCGGGATTATTAATCCCGTGTGCCACCGCAAGTAGTGAGACAGTAAGGACTTTTTATACCGCGTAGCCATTCTGTAGCTAAAGTAGTTATGGCTTAAAGAGACAATGGAAACCAATTCTACCAGCGAAGATAGCAACGGCCAGCAATTCAAAGCCGCCGGGGCGCCATTCGGTAATAAGAATGCTCTCAAGCATGGCCTTCATCACTACAAACCATGTTGGATGGTGATGGCTTAGATCAGAGATCAGGGCTCTTTAGGGCACTGCGTGAGAAAGAGCAGGAAATAATCACAGCGTTGGGTGGCGATCCATCACCGCAGGAACAAGCGATCATCGCAGACTCAGTCAAGAATATGCTCTACATCGCCAGCCTGGATAATTACCTGATGGGATTAAAAAGCCTGGTGCGCAAAGGTCGGCCGCATCCCGTGTTGGCGATCAGAACCCAGCTATCCGCCCACCTGCGCGAGAATCTCAAAACCCTTGGACTCAAGCGCGTAAGCAAGACGCTCACGGTACACGACCTGCTCAACGATAGCAGCGAGCAGGGCGACGATAAGCAATGAAAAAAAAATCATTGATGCCGCTTCTCCAGGAACATCGACCCCCGGCACCCCCCGATTCGGCATGCCACCCCCTCGTCGCAGGTATGGGTTTGTATCTGCCTCTTAATGGAAATCCATTTTTAGAAACTTTTATGCCGCCCCAATCGTGCACGATGGAAATGAGCAGGATGTGACAGCACGGCAAGGTAAAGGGCCGCATTAAGTGAGATCGTACGATCTAGCCATAGTGCACGATGTAGGAATGGCATCGTTGAAGGAAGACGAAAGTCTCACCGAGGCTTGTGCAAGTCCTTTGTGCGATGTCCGCTTTCAACAAACGGGCCTGGTGATGAAGCCGCGGCGTTTCTGTTCCGATGAATGTAAGCAGCACGCTTCGATTATCCGCAGGGCGGTGTCCCTCTTGGCCACGCTAGGAGAAGAGAGGGCCTGCGAGGTCTTTGTTGAGATGCTTCCCCGTGAATGAGCCTTATCCCCGCGTCACCGACATCATCTCGAAAAATTTAGGCTGGAATAAAGAGCCCCTTATGCGTTGGGCGAACCGGTGTGGGCTAGACGGTAAGCATTATCATGACGTCTCCGCCGCTGCAGCTCGCGCCGGTGCTCTCTGTCACGCAATGATCGACGCCCATTTAAGGGGCGCATTCTATGACACTTCAAGCTGTGACGCTGACACGCTACTGAAGGTCCGAAGCGGCTTTGATAACTTCCTTGCCTGGCGGACAACGGTGACCCTGTTGCCGCTGTTTACGGAAACGCGTTTAGTCTCTGAGCGGCATCGATATTGTGGCACTGTCGACTATGTTGGATCCGTTAATGGGCAACTCTCCATCGTTGACTGGAAAACCTCCGATCGAGTTTACCCTGAGATGCTGCTCCAGTTAGCCGCCTACGGTAACCTTTGGGAACAGAATTATCCCGACAAGCCGTTAACAGGCGGTTTTCACTTGCTCTGTGTTTCCAAAGAGACTGCTTCATTTAGCCATCATCACTGGGAGACCTTACCGGGCGCCATGGAAGCGTTTCTCCATCTTTTGGCGCTTCACGAATTGCAGCCAGCACTTAAAGGACTCTAATGAAGCCGATTGTTTCACCGATAATGTTGGAGCGAGCCTTCTGAAAAAGGGAGAATTTATCCGATGGCGTTGAGAAACCACGCAATGAGCCCAATAGCCACGATCACGAGAACGACCCAAAACATTGCAATATTATAGCTTATGAACAAAATCATTTCACCGATAACCTTTATCGATAAGCTCATCAAGAAAAACGAGCTGGGCCAGCCCTTCAAGCTCACAGACGAACAGCGCGACATTTTCCGCCTTGCCTTTGCCTTTGACAGTAACGGCCGGCTGCCGTGGGATACGATCATCTATTCGTGCGTCAAGAAGAGCGGCAAGACCACCTTAAACGGCGCGCTGACGCTCTGGTGGGGATTCACTCAAGAGCCGCCCAATGAAATTCTTGTCCTCGCCAATGACCTGGAGCAAACCCTCGCGCGTGTCTATAAGACGATGGAAGGCATCATCGCGCACAATCCCGAGCTTAAAGCGGAAGCCGAACCGCAGACAAAAACTATCTTCCTCGCCAACGGTACCACGGTAACGGCGATCAGCGGCGACTATGCCGGCGCCGCTGGCTCCAATCATGGGCTCGTTTCGTATGATGAGCTCTGGGCGTATACCAGCGAGTCGAGCCGGCGCTTGTGGGAAGAGTTAACCCCTGTCCCCACACGTAGGAACTCCATCCGGTTCATTACGACCTATGCCGGCTTCGAGGGCGAGAGCGAGCTGCTCCTGGATCTCTACAAGCAAGTCGTCGGCAGCGATGAGCATCCCGAGGGGCAGGGCGAGCGCATTCATCCCGATCTGCCGATCTATGCCAACCGCGAAGCGCGCATCTTTGCTTACTGGGATCACGAGCCGAGAATGCCGTGGCAGACTCAAGCCTACTACGACAGTCAAAAAAAGACGCTACGGCCGGGGACGTATCTGCGCCTTCATGAAAACCGCTGGGCGACGGCCGAGGAGACGTTTATCACGCCGGAAATGTGGAATCCGTGCGTTGATCACGCCCATCATCCGAGCATCACCAGCCGCGAGCCGCTTTACGTCGGTATCGACGCCGGCATCAAGCACGACAACGCCGCCCGTGTGGCGGTCCGCTGGGATGATGACGGCGAGAAGCTGATTCTTGTCTCGCATCGAATCTGGAAGCCGACGCCAACGCAGCCCTTGGACCTGGAAGCAACCATCGAAGAAGATCTCACCGGCTTAAACGATCAGTCGGACCTGGTAGAAGTTTTGAGCGACCCGTTCCAGATGCATCGATCGATCACGACGCTACAGGCGGCCGGCCTGCCGATCCGCGAGTTTCCCCAGACGCAGGCGAATTGCACGCTCATGGGGCAAACGCTATTCGATCTGTTAAACGGCCAGAATCTTGTGCTCTATGCGTCGGATGAGTTGAGACAGCAAGCACTCAGCACCGTGGCCGTTGAGAATCCCCGCGGCTGGCGCATCGCCAAAGAGAAAGCATCGAAGAAGATCGACGCTATTGTCGCGCTGGCGATGGCGTGTTGCGCCGCGATGGAACACCGTGGGGACATGGGAAAAAACGCCGCTCGTGGCTTCAATCGGGCTCTTCATATTGCTAAGGAACATTTGATTCCATATCCGCAGGTGCCGATCTACATCGGTCAAACTTTTGTCGACGTGCCGGCAACCGTGGTCGCACAACAAACACCTGATGGGTCTCTTCGCGTGTTGGCGGCATTCGCAAGCGAAGGCATGGGACTTCGTCGTCATCTTGAAACAGTCATCAAAACCTGGATTGCCGATAACGCACGCTGGGCGCTACATGACCAGCAACTTTTGTTAGGCACCTATGAAAAAGTTAACGACAAACCGGACTGGGAATTTCTCGACATCGTGCACGAGACGCTAGGCGGGTGCTGGGATCATTCATTCAGTGAGTGGCCGGCCCGGCGCGATCATGTGCTGGATCTGATCGGCAAGGCCACACCCGGAAAGTTTCAACCCGCACTCCAGCTTGATCCGACCGGCGCCAAACTGTTGATTGAAGCGCTTTCCGGCCGCTGGAGTTACGAGAGTGAACGGCGAGAGAAAAGAACTATCTGGTATCACGTCGCCAACGCGTTTAGTCTTCTGGTGTCGTCAATTCAGCCATTCGACAAGAATGCAGGCAAACCGTTAAAGGTGCTGACGAACTGGCAGCCCGATGAAGAACGCGATCAACCTGTTGTGAGCAAAACAAACTTAAATTATTAATGCGGCTGTGTTCATCCCGCCGATTAATCTCGACGAGTGCTGCAGCGAAACGCCGCCCGAGCGCCGGTTGGGTGTCAAGTGGTCCTGCGCGCGTTAGCGGATTGCCGTGGCGAGATATTCCCGTGCTATCCCTATGAGCGATGTTATGTTCAACGACGCGCGCGGTCGTGGATTTTGTCTATATCCGAGGATGAGGGAAGTTTTCTATGGATCTGCCGCCACCTCGACATCGATCCGCAGCTCGTTCGGATGCAGGCCGTCCGATCAAGCCCGCTAACCAAAAGGCGCACAGTCTACAGAAAGAGCACAATCCCGAGAAAAACGGCTTCTGCATTTGCCCCAGGATTAACGATCTCGCCTTGACCTTGACCAAAACCATTCACCGACGGCGTCGCCACTTTCCTTTTAGCTCCTGCTGCATCTTCATCGGCTCAGTCCAGTGCGTGGAGAAAAACTTATGAGCCCCGCCAGTAGACGCCAGCCATCGATCAAGCGCCCGCCCTTGCGACGCCAGAACTCGACGCCGTGCTTTCCTCAGCCGGAGATAACGGCGCGGGGAAAATACTGCGCGAAGTAGTCGCCTCAACATTGGCGATCACCTTCCTTGGACGGTAGAGAGGCCACCCGATTATTTCGCTCTCGCCTCGATCGGTGACGAACAGAAAAATGTCCCGCCTAGAAATTCTAACTTGATGACACAGCGAGGTCTCGTAGCCCGAAACGAGTTGCGAACCACTGGGCCTTCTCAAGCGATAAAGTCCAAGATAGTCCCTTCCCGTGCCCAGCAACTCCGCGATACACGAGAAACGATTCTTGATTGGGCAGCGGATTGCCTAAAGATAAGTCTCGATGCTTTGGACTTTCGGATATCATGAATAATCTCACCCCCTGAAGAGGCAAGGCCACTGATTACCTTGCGCGCAGGGCTTCCATTTCTTCCCGCTACGAGCTAGGGATTATGGACATCTCCGCCCTGGTTGCCCGGCTGACCTTCGTAGCCCAGCAGGCCTGGCGGCTGGCTCGGCGCGATCCGCTCTTCCAGTGTCTCGATCTCCAATGTAATCGTGCCGGGCTGTACGCCTTCCACCGTCTCGATCTCCAATTTAATCGCCTTCATCGTTTCTCACCTCCTTTCTGCTTGTATTTGGGTTGATATGAAAAGCAGGTCTAACATGGGGTATCCAAAATCGGCCTTACGCTAAAAAAACAAAGCCAGCACTCCTCTGCGACCAATCGCACGAAGGCTGGCTTAGTCCACTTTTCTTCCCCTTTGAGGGACATTTGATGTCCCTCTGTTGCTGCTGTTAACAAGCCGGTCAACGGGGGCGCTAGTCGTTGTATTCATGGCGTCTCTTGCGACTTTTGGTAACAATTACGCTAAAAGCAGGAAAATAAAGAAAGCAATATACTGAAAGATAGGTTTTTTACCGACCTTCGATATAGCCAGTCTGGCCAGGAAGCAGGAGTATTTAGGAGTTTTACTCGGTCGATGTCCATGCTCATCGACAGGATCGAAAGAGCCCTTGCCAGGCTCGAGGATGCAGTCCGTCGCAGCTTCGTCCAATAATAGATAGCATTCGTGGAATAGGTTGGTGTAGTCTCACTTCAGATGACCCGCAAGAGCAAACCATTTATTGCCGTTGTGGATGATGATGAGTCCGTTTGTCACGCTATAAAACGGCTCGTGCGCTCAATGGGAATGGAGGCCGCCACTTTCGCTTCGGGCCAAGAGTTCATTGACCATATCGAAGCCATGCCGGCTGAACGGTTCGAGTGCGTCATCCTCGACGTGCAGATGCCGGGCCTCAACGGTCTCGATGTGCAAGAACGGCTCAAAAGACGCGGCAACCGGTTCCCCATCGTCTTCATCACCGGGCACGATGAAGTGAACGTTCGCGAACGAGCGCTGGCAAACGGGGCAGCGGCTTTCCTGCGTAAGCCATTCGGTGCCGAGCTGTTGATCAAGACTCTGCATGCAGCCGTTAAAATTGCCGCCGATGGTGAAGTCCATAGATAGCCCCTCCTCCTACGCTCGCGGGTGCGTGTTAGCGTGCACCGTCTTAACTTTCCTGAGCGCGATGTGAGTATAAATTTCTGTCGTGATGATCGAGTTGTCGGCGCCTCACTTCGTCTTACGTTTACGCTTGGCTTTTTTCTTGGGGGCCTAGCCTGAAGATGAGCTTCGAAAAATCACTCGATTCCACCGGCACAAAGAAAAAAGAATTTGCCGAAATTCTTGATATCGTCGCGGCATCCCCAAGGCCAAAAACGGATTACGAATGGCTGAGTCCCGTCGATTTTCTCGGGTTAGATTTCCTTCGCCGCGTCTTGGAAGTTCAAACGTCCTACATGCTCCTGCTCAGGAGTTCGGCGGTTATGTTCCGACGCGGATGGCAACCCGCGCCGATAGCGGAAAAGGGTTATCTTTCCCTTCCTGAAATTCTTGAATGGAGCCAAAGCGTAGGGATGAGAGAACTTTACGAAACATATTGCACTTATCCTCACCGTGGACTGATTACGCTACTTACAGATTTGAAACTCGAAAAATCTTTTTTCGACAACGAGTTCGCGGCGAGGATGGAAGACAAGCCATTTACATCGGAAATGATTCTAATCGATTGGAGTAGGTTGGACCGCGAGGCAGAGATCGCCACGGTAATCAAAAACAAAAGTCGATGGTCCTTTAGGCAAAGCAACGACGATATCAAATCGCAACTGGGCGCGATCGGCGAGCTGTGGCGAAAGCCGGGGTCCGACTTCTGGTCGCCGCAAAGCATGTCGGGCGCGGAATTCTCAACGCCGCTTCCTGAATTCCCCGGCGCGCCGTATATCGAGATGTTGCCCCCCGAGAAAGAATTTTGGGAGGGTCCAATGGCGAGAGCTTGGCGCGATGGGAAAATGGCCTTCTTGCGCGAGGCGGTCCCCGTTCTGTCGGGGGAGAAGGAACACATTCCCGAACAGGCCCGAAGTCATCGGCGCAATGAATGGGAAACGATGGCTAGACAGCAACGAATTCTCGATGAGTGGGCACCGGATATCGAAAGCGAGTTGCATACTAGCCGTTTTGATCAACCGGGGGCGGACGTTCTTTTATCTGCGCGGGCGTATAGGCTCGCAGAAAAGCGCGCAGGGGAGAAGGGCGTCGCGTTCTTAAAGGCGCTCCCCGGTTCAACGATCCTAAGATGCATCCGAGAAAGTCGGGCTACCGTACCGCACGGCCGAACGCCTTATCGCAAGCCTTCGAAAGACTCTCCCTAAACCCTAATTCCCCGATTTCGTTGGGGAATTAAAAATCTTTTTAAAATTTCAAAAAAAGTTGGCGGGTTTTGACGGTCTCGTCCGCCCTTGGTTTATGAAGGGGGACGAAAATATGATTGTGCTTCATATCAACCCAGCCCGTGTCGAGCGTATCGAGTTTATCTCCAATTCCGACGTCGAAGAAGACTTCGATTTCGCGGCTTGGCAAACGATCCGGCCGTTGGTCGATCAAATTGATGTTCGTCTGGCAGAAGTAGTCGCCCTCGTCCTGTCGGAAGAAAAGGCCTGAATAAAAAAAAGGGCCGGCGGCGAACCTTGCCAGACACGCCGACGCGACCCTCAAAAGTTTTTCCATGACTGCATTAGCAAAACAACGTAGACAAAGTCAATTCACCCAAGCACCACGCTCTAGTAAATCCCTAAGCCCCTTCATGACACAGCGCGTTAAGCGCCGTTTGATCCTGGATTTCTGTCACGGCAAGATTTCGTCGGCGGCGGTCGAGCGCTGCTTTGAGCTTTTTCGGGAGCTCCGAGGCGCATGAAATTAAATCTCGTACTCACGACTTTTTATGAAGGCAGCGTTGAAGATTCGTCATCGATGCATCTCAAGATCGACGTTGACGGTGAAGCCTGCCCCGATTGTCTCAAGATCGACATTGCCAACCTGGTCATTAAGCAACTCGGCGCCACGATAACGCATAGCGATAATCCGTTTCACTGGGTAAAGGATCAACCGTCATGACGCTCGAGGAATTTGTTTCTCATTTTGAAGGAGTGCGCAAATCGGGCGACGGCTGTTCGGCGAAATGCTCCGCGCACAATGACAAGAAGCCATCTCTTCATATTAGCGAAAAGGACGGAAACATCCTCGTTATGTTCATGCCGGATGCGAGACCGAATCGGTCTTGGCAGCTGTGGGTCTCACAATGAGCGACCTATTTATCGAGAATGGTAACGGCAACGGCCACGATAAGAACTACGATCCTGTTGTCGATACGTACACATACCACGACGAGAATGGGAATCCGCTGTTTCGTGTTTGCCGCACAGCTTTGAAGGACTTCAAGGCCCAACGCTATGAATCTGGGGCTTTCATTTGGGGAGTCAAGGGCGTCCGGCGCGTTCCCTACAAGCTACCAGCAGTGATCAAGTCGAAGACTGTCATCATTGTTGAGGGTGAGAAGGATGTTGAAACGCTGCGAAAGCTCGGGCTCGTAGCTACTACCAACCCTTTCGGCGCCGGCAAGTGGGACGATTCTTACAATCAATTTTTCAAAGATAAGCACGTTGCGGTCATTGGCGACAACGACGAGGCGGGCCGCCTTCATGCTTTGAAGATCGCAACATCGCTCTTGTCTGTAGAGGAGCAAGTCAGGCTCGTTAAATTACCCGACGTGCCCGAGCAGGGCGATGTAACAGACTATGTCGCGAAACACGCCAATCGCGCCAAGGAAGAATTGATCGCGCTTATCAAGGCGACAAAACTTTTTACCGCTGAAGATGTCGCCGGAGAACAGATAACAGATAACTCCAGTCAGCAAAACGACTTAGGTGTTAACTGTTATCCGGCCGACGAGGAAAATGAACCGGTCAAAGACGCGCCAGTTTGTTTTCCCGAAAAAGACGCATGGCAAGGGGCTTTTTCTATCTGGCGCGATATCGTATGCCCCGCGACCGAATCTCCTGAAGAATATCTCTGGCTCTCGTGCCTAGAAACAATCGGCTTAGCTCTCGGGCGTTCCGTTGTAATCAGAAACCCGCGTTCATTGTATCCGAATTTTTATGGTTTGATGGCCGGCCAAACGGGCGACGATCGCAAAAGCACCGCATTAGACTTCTCTCAAGAAGCCCTTTTCCATCTCGGACTGACAGATAGCGTGCACGTATTACACGGGATTCAATCGAGTGAAGCGATTTTTGATTCACTGGGTAGGTGCGAAGGTGCCAAAACTTTAGCGCACCTTGATGAATTGCGTTCGCTGCTCGGCGTTACTAGGCGCACGGGTGCTGGCGACATCATTCCACGTCTGGGGTCTTTGTATTATTGCCCAGCCCATGAATCACTCGATCGGCACGGTGAAGAATCGACCATAATCACAAAGCCTTTTCTCTCCTTAATCACTGCCACGCCGCTGGAGTATGTCCAGGATCTACTCGGCGAACGCGAAATCAATGGTGGTTTTTTGAACCGCTTTCTCACTATTACGGGGAAACCCCGATCGTGGAAGGCGATTGCTTGCCCGCCAGAGGCTCACCAATGGGAACCATTCACGACGGCCGTTAAGGACATTGCCAGTCACTACAACGATCACCGTTTTACCTGGACAGATGAATCGAAAGCATTGTGGGGAGAGTTTTATGTCGGATGGAAAACGGCTCGGCAAGATTGGAGCGCGCGGGAACAGCAACTAACGGCGCGCATTGATGAGCATATTCTAAAGATCGCCTTAGTCTATTCGGCAATAAAAAAAGAATCCGAGCTTACCTGCGGCAGTCTCGTAACTGCGATCTCGATCGGAAAGTGGCTACAGTCGGTCGCGCTCGACGCGTTCAGCGAAGTGGGTCACACGGCATTTAGCAAGGCCGAAAACGTGGTTCTCCGAATAGTAAGAAAGCACAAACGAATCTACCGCCGTTACCTCCAACAGCGGGTTTACAAATTTGGGATAGACGGCGACGTCTTGAATCGGGTTATCCAGTCACTCGTCAAGAACGGACAGCTGATCGAGGGTAAAGAAACAATGGGGTCTGGGCACCAAAGGCCGTGGGTCGAATATGTTCTCCCAGGGGATAACAGATAACACATAACTAGGCCATTTTATAGGGGTCAAAGTGTTATCTGTTATCCCGTAAGCAAGGAAGCGATCAATGAAAAACGATCCGTTTGACGTGATTGAAAAATACCGGAAGTCTGCGGCTGAAAAGCGCGCCATCACCGCTGCCGACGTGCTGCGTGTCTTTTCGGGCTCGCGAGTGCAGGAGAAGGCGGAGCTGATCGGCAGGCAGGTGGCGCCATGTCCTATCGGTCCGGTAATCGTCGCCTCGGACCTCCCGATCTTCGGAGCGGAATACCTTTTCATCGGCGATCGCCGGATTGGGTGTCGTCAGGTCAGGAGTACCATCGCGGTGCCATGCGTCACGATCGTTGACCCGGCTAAGTTTGTGCCTGCCACGCTGGCAGAATTAACCTCTTTCATCTCGGCCAAAAACTCGGGCCGTCACGGTTTATGGATCGAGAACATCGTTGACGAAAAAATCGAGCAACTGCGTCTTTGCGGCGTGGAGGCGGAAATACGGGCGGCGTGATGAGCAGGCGGCAAACTTAACTTTAACGACAGAGGAGAATGGAGAAAAAATCATGGCCAATTTCCCCGATACTGAAGAGGGAAAAATTACAGCTGCTAATCTTATAAAGACGCGCATGGCGTCTCATGCTTGGATACAAGGACATGTCGGCGTCGACTTCAATGGCCATGTCGTAGTGCGATTCCAACGGCCGATGAGTCCCACCGCTCCCAGTGAAGGCGGATGGATCGAGTCCAGGGACGACGCGACTCCGTAGAAGCATGCGCAGCAAAAATGATTGGAGGTGAACGATTATGAATTTCGACGACACAAACCCAACCGATCCAGCTGCAGCAGCCGAGTTACACGAACTAGTTACAAACCCGGCGCATCCGCAGCATGCGGCTTTTTACAGAGGCGAGAACGCTGCGCTCGCTTATCGACAGCAACTCATGGATCGCGCATACGCCGGCCAGACGTACGATCCTTCCAACAACTCCACGCTCCTCGCCGAATGGCAAACGGAGGCGATGAAGGGGCAGCAACCCGCAACGCCGCAAGGACAACCGCAAGAGGGCGGCGCGACGCTGCTGCAGGCGCAAGCAGCGACCGAGCAGGAAATGATTCAGCAGACGGAAGCAATTTTACGTTCCGACCCAGACTACGGCGGCAATTACGATGAGAATATAGAGATTCTCAAAAACACCGCGCTGCGTTTTTTTGGTTCCGAGGACGCCATAAAGGCTGTCGCCGCTCGAGCCAATCTCAGCCCAGGAGCAGACGCGGCCGTGGCCAAACTGTTGACCGAGATCGGAAAGGGGAAACTATGAGACTTGAAAATCCACTGGACCGAATCAGCACGACGAAAAGCCTGAACCTGGCGAATGAGGCCGCGGAAGTAAAAAGTTTCCTTGAGGAGTTGGCGCCGGCTATAGATCAAGCCCGTGGCCATATTCAGGATTTGAAACAACTCCGTGGTGAAGAGATCGCGCCGTTATTGAAAAAATATGAAGGGCGAATCTTTCAGGATCGCCAACTCAATTTATGGATCGAGGAGCTTCAGAACTTTCGAAAGCCTGAGGAGCTGGAGCTTGTCATCGAGGATATCAAAAAAGTCACGTTCAAATCGTTAACTACGCCGCCGTACACGGATCGGATTGACCAGCGCAAACGCCAGGTTTTTATTTCCGAGTACCGAGGGCGGCTCACCGCAATCGGTATTGTTCGTGAGGATGTGCGGCGGATAATAGCCGCGATCGAAGGGCGCATTAAATACCTTGCTGAACGTGCCGGTGGCGAAGTAGTCGGGTTAACGGCGCCAGTCGTGAAAGCGAAGCCGGAACTCTCCGTACTCTCGGACTTAGACCCAGACTGATGAGCGAGCCGGCAAAAAAGATTCTGCCGCTGAGAGCCGGACCCGACATCATGGTACGGCTTGAAAAGCTGGAGGACTTTCTTCTAACCGGCTTGCAAGAGCTCCACGCGGTCAAAGCGGAGCTGAAAAAGCAGGCCGATACAACGCCCGGCCTTGAGAAGTTACTTGACGCCAAGACCGTGGCCGAGCTTTTGGGCCAGACTGAACGCCAGATTTATCAGCAAGCCAAGAAAAAAGAGATACCATCCATTAGACTCGGCAAGTATTGGAAGTTTTCGCCGTCGGCACTGCAAAAATGGTTGGAGAAAAAAAATAGCGCTTGACCGCCCTTCTGTTATCATGCTATCAAATTAGCATGAAGCAAATCAGAAGGGAGGTTACGAGAATGAAAGCAACTTTATTTCGCCTTAACCCTGAAACCCATAAGGCGCTGCGCATAGCGGCGATCGAAGCGGGTATCAGTATGAACGAGGCGCTAACCCAAGCCGTGGAAACGTGGCTCAAGGAACATCGCCGAAAGGGGGTGAAAAAATGAAGGCGAGAAGAAAAAGAGGCGACGGCGGTATATATCTCCGCGGCCGTATCTACTGGGTCACCTATTCCAACAATGGGGAAAAAGTGTGCGAGTCGAGCGGATCGGACAAAGAATCCGACGCCAGAAAATTACTCAAGAAGCGGATGGGCGAAATCGTGACGGGCCATTTCATTGGACCTGACGCGGAGAAGGTCACCGTCGCTGAGTTGGCCGACGATGTCGTGACCGATTACAAGGTCAATGAGCAAGATAGCTTGGACAAGGCGGAGCGATCGGCCAAGCGGATCAAGGGCTTTTTCGTTAACGCAAGGGCGCACGCCGTCAAGGGCGATTCGATCAAGAAGTTTATTGCCCAACGCCAGGCCGAGGGCGCCGCAAACGCCACGATCAACCGCGAGCTGGCATTCCTAAAGCGCGCCTATAACTTGGGTATCGAGGCCGAGAAGATCGTCCGCAAGCCCTATATTCCGCAACTCAAAGAAGACAACGTGCGCAGCGGGTTTTTTGAGTATGCCGAATTTGTCGCTGTGCGCGATGCCTGCCCCGACTACTTCAAGCCGGTCGTGACGTTTGCCTACTATACCGGATGGCGCAAAGAAGAGATCCTGTCGCTTCGCTGGAGCCAGATAGACTTGCAGGCGGAAGAGATCCGGTTGGAAGTCGGAACCGACAAAAACGACGCAGGTCGGGTCATCGCAATGGACGGTGCGTTGCTGGAAACGATCAAGGCACAATGGGAGCGGCGGAAGGTAGTCGCGATCCCCGGACACTCCCCCATCCTGCTTTGTCAGTATGTTTTCCATCGCAATGGGAGGGTTATTGGCGGAAAGCGCGGTGACATCCGCGACGTTTGGCACAACGCATGCATAGCCGTTGGCTTAGGTCAAATGATCGAGGTAGAGCGCAAGGGGAAAAAGCGAAAAAATACGCTGGCAAATTCTTTCACGATTTCCGCCGGACAGGAATCCGAGACATGACGAGCTGGTACACCCGAAAGAGTGGTAATGATGATTTCGGGTCATAAGACGCGAAGCGTCTTTGATCGATATAACATCGTGAGCCCGAACGATCTAAGAGAAGCGGCGCGCAGACGCTCGGAGTATGTCCAAGAGCAAGCAGAGAAAGCCAGAAAAGTCGTGGTAACGAACCGCGGCTAAAAGCCTAAGCTACAGATAAGCTACAATATGAGAAACGCGAGACTTAAGGACCTGAGCAAAACGGGCGCTAAGTTATTGAATTTGGTGCCCGGAGCCGGACTCGAACCGGCACGGACCCGTCAGGGTCCTCGGGATTTTAAGTCCCGTGTGTCTACCAATTCCACCACCCGGGCGTATCGACAGTGGTCGAATTAATTTCTTAGCATAATTGTCAGGAGCAGAAAATGCGAACGCCTCCCATTACGGAAGGCCTTGTGCACGGTGCCATGTTGAAGTGCGTCTACACAAACAATGGTGCCAAGACCAAAGTGATCGTGCTCAAGAGCTTGATCAACACATGAAGGCTTGGACCGGCGGTGTCTTTGAAAGGATCACCGACCGTGTCGCCAACGACTGCGGCTTTGTGGGTTTCTGAGCCTTTCCCGCCGTAAGCGCCGGTCTCGATGAATTTCTTAGCGTTATCCCAAGCACCGCCGCTATTATTAAGGAAAGTCGCCATCAAAATGCCGGCGATGGTGCCAACCATGAGCAGAGCCGCTACGGCCTCCGCGCCGACGCCCAAAAGACGGAAGATCAGACCCACCGCAATCGGTGTCCCGACGGCGATCAAGCCAGGCAGAATCATCTCCTTGAGCGCGCCGACGGTAACGATATCGACGCAACGAGCGTAGTCAGGCTTGGCGGTTCCCTGAAGAATGCCGGGATTTTCTTTGAACTGCCGTCTAACTTCATTGATGACATAGTAAGCCGCCTTGCCCACTGCGCGGATCGCCAGAGCCGAAAACAGAAACACCAGCGTCGCACCCAAGAGCCCGCCGACGAAGACTTCCGGTTTGGCAATATTGACCGACTCAAGCTTGGCGCCATAGTGGTGCACCTCGTCGAGGTAAGCGGAGAACAGCAAAAATGCAGCAAGCGCCGCCGACCCGATTGCGTAACCCTTGGTGAGTGCCTTGGTGGTGTTGCCGACCGCGTCGAGCCGGTCAGTTTTTTGCCGGACCTCTTCCGGTTGCCCGCTCATCTCGATGATCCCACCGGCATTGTCCGTAATCGGACCGAAGGTGTCCATTGCCAAGATATATGCAGCGGTTCCCAACATGCCCATGGTTGCGACCGCAGTGCCGAACAGACCGGCATGCGGCACGCCGCTCATGCCACCAAGATAATAGGAAGCGATGATGGCAATCGAAATTACGATGACTGGAATCGCCGTACATTCGAGGCCGACGGCAACACCCGCAATGATATTGGTCGCCGGACCGGTCTGTGATGCTTCGGCGATCGCTTTGACCGGACGGTATTTGGATTCTGTGTAGTACTGTGTAATGTACACGAAGGCTTGCGCCATTAGGATACCGATGACGCCACACAGGAAAAAGTAGAACCAAGCCGAGGTCGCTTCAGGATGGGCTACCGGATCCACGGCGAGCAGCCATTTGGCGGAAAAGAAAAATCCTACCATGGCCAGCAAACTGGTGACGTAGTAGCCCCGGTTCAGCGCTGCCATCGGGTCTTCGTTTTCCTTACATTTGACCACCATGACACCGACGATGGAGGCAACCAGTCCGAACGCGCGTGCAACCAGCGGGAACAGGATTCCCTTGAGACCGAAGAACGGGTACAGACCGACGCCGAGAATCATCGCGCCGATATTCTCGGCGGCAGTGGACTCAAACAGATCCGCACCACGGCCCGCACAATCGCCGACATTGTCGCCGACGAGATCCGCGATCACCGCCGGGTTGCGCGGATCGTCTTCGGGAATTCCCGCTTCGACTTTGCCGACGAGATCAGCGCCAACGTCGGCAGCCTTCGTGTAAATACCGCCGCCGAGCTGCGCAAAAAGCGCGACGAAGGACGCGCCAAATCCGTAACCGACAATGGTGAAGGGAATCTTTTGCGGATCGTGCCCTAAAGCCTCCAATAGGGCGTACAGTCCGCCGACTCCCAAAAGACTCATGGCGACAACGAACAGTCCCGACACGGCGCCGCCGCGCATGGCGATTTGCAAGCCCTGATTGAGACTCGACCGAACCGCCGATGCGGTGCGAATATTGGCGCGAATGGAAACCCACATGCCGATATAACCAGCGATGACCGAGCAAGCTGCGCCGAGAACGAAAGAGAACGTCGTCCAAAAAGCCATCTCGAGCGGCGGAGCAGGATCAGCGGGACTGGGCGTCCGCACGAATGCGTAAAGAAAAAAGATCAGCGCTGCGAGAACGGCTGACAAACTGATAATTGTCCGGTTTTGTCGCGACAAAAAGGCCTCGGCGCCCTCTTTGATGGCGTTGGAAATTTCCTGCATCTTTTCCGTGCCAACGTCGTGCTGAATCACATGGCGGGCCAAATAGACCGCAAAGGCCAACGACAAACAGCTAATTGCAATCACAAACGAGATCATTACCCCTCCTCATCCCGAATCAGTTTGTTTTTGTCACTCTGATCGACGCCAAAGATAAGCCACGCCGATACTGACAATGTAAAGCAGCAGCATCGGAACCGCCAAGAGACTCTGATTAATTACGTCCGGAGTCGGCGTCAAGATCGCCGCGATAATGAAGATAGCGACGATCGCATAACGGAACGACCGCAGCATAAAACGGTAGTCCCAGACGCCGACCCGCACCAGAAAAAACGTAAAGACCGGTAGCTCGAATGTCACACCGAACGCCAGCACCATACGAAAGAAAAAAGTGAAATAGTCGCCGATTCTTATCGCCGGGCTTACGCCCATCGTTTCATACTGTTCGATAAAATATTTAAACGCCACCGGCAGCACGAAACGATAGCAGAACGACGCCCCGCCGATAAAAAAAAATGTCGCGCACAAAACAAAAGGGATCACCGATTTCCGCTCACCCCTAGACAACCCCGGCGCGACGAAACGCCAAATCTGGTAGAAGATAACCGGGCAAGAAAAAATCACGCCCGCAAAAAGCGCGACTTTGATCTCGACAAAAAAAGCTTCGGTAACACTGGTGCCGATCAGATTTTGACCCGGCTGCAAGTTTTGCCGGAGCGGCGCAACAATAAATCTAAAAATCCATTCAGAAAAAAAATAGCAAATACCGGAGGCAAGGACGACAGCTAGTACCGATTTGAGCAAACACCAACGGAGCTCCTCCAGATGCTCCGTGAGGGTCATTTGAGAATCAGTCGCCACAATCCACTACCACAGACCGAAATTGCAAAAAAGGGGAAGGTCCTAATCCCTTCCCCTTTTTCGTTCGCTAAAACCCGTAGCAAAGCCGAGTGATCCTTACTTGGTCTTTGCCTCCTCTTTCTTTTCTGGCGCAGGAGCCGCGTCCTTCATAGGCTCACCTGGCTTCTGATCACCCGCAGGAGGAGCCGGTTCCGGCGCTGCAGGCGCTGGCGCGGGCGGTGGTGGCGGCGGAGCTGGTTCTTCTTTCTTGCCGCATCCAAATGTTAGAGTAAATGCGAAGAGGGTAATTGCCGACAATAAAACGAGTTTCTTTCCCATCCTGATTCACCTCCTTTCCCGTCACACTTTTACAAAACTTTCTCTGTTAAGAATTTTGTATCGCACAAGTCGGAGGGAGTTTCAAGCGCAAATGCCAGCAAATTTCATTTCCGCGCGCAGCGATTTTGCTCGATGCGGATGAATCGTTCGGCGGCTTTTGTGCCGGCGCGTGGAAAATCGTCTATCCAATCGACCTTGCAACCAGCGACAGGACCATGTTCAAGAAATCTTTATGGACAAATGGAAAAAATTTCGGCGAAATTTTTTGACGAAATGTCGGCACAAAACAAATGCCTGACAACTTTTCTGAGCCTGTTGTGACGCAAGCGACGACTCGCGAATAGCACCAGGAATCAGCAAGTCTCCCCAACCGATGGGGGCCGCCATCGCAAACCAAACAGAAAACGCACAACAAATGTTAATAACTTGTTGATAACCGCGACGGAGTGCCGGCCGCGAGGCTAAAAGTAGCGCTGCCCAGCGAATTGCCCAATTTCACCGCTATAAATCAATCGAAATTTCCGTAAGTTGCAATTGGTTTTGGAAAATGTGCCAAAGCTGTCAAGTACTCAAAAGGAGAATTGTCGGAGCTCTCGCGGTTCGCGCAAAAGGGCGCGATTTTAAATATTCGCTTTGCGCACTGCTGGGCGATGCGGGCTGCACGGCATATATTGTTCCTCCCTATCAGAGTTCCAATCCATAAACGAGTTTATTCGAACTCTCTTCTTCGCCGCACGCAGGCGCCTTGTACGAACGCGTTGCCGACAACGTTGACTCCCTTTAAAGCTGATGTTAGAAATAACGAACTTATTCTTGGAGGCATTCTTTTGTGACAGTCCACACTTCGGCCATAAAGAGACATCGCCAAAGCCTGAAAGCGCGAGAGCGCAACAGTGAAATCAAATCCAGAATTAGATCTTTGATAAAAAAGGCGCGCCAAGCGATCGAGTCTAAGAGTGGAGATAATACGACGCTGCAAATTCAGGCTGTCAACAAGGCGCTCGGGAAGGCCGTGAGCAAGGGAATTATCAAGAATAATACCGCGTCACGCTGGCTATCTCGCCTTTCACACTCAGCTGTAAGGAATTGAGCAGGGGATAATCGTTCGACGGCTGCCGTGAGCCCACTCGCCGTGGCAACAGGTTGCGTTAAAACATCTCCATCACGCGCTGGTGGAGTTCTTTGGCGACGCGTTCCATTAATTGATCGCGAGTCCCTTTTTGCTCACCCTCCGTCAGTTGGATATCGGTCATCCGTCGAACATCTGACGCATTCAATGTCCCGGTGCGAAATTCCGACGAAGTCGTGACCACCGCCGCTCTGGATCCGCCGAACACTTCGGTGAGGCGCAAACCCTGTCCACGCCACAGAATTTCATTGGGCTCTCGGCGACGCAAAGTAACATCCAAGACGAGCACCGATTCGTATTGCAACACCTCGTCTTTTCGGTTCACCGATGCGACATTGCGCTCGATCGAGCGGATAACTCCCGTGAGGATAAGATCCGCCTGCTCGGAACCTTCCACCACCGTCAGCTGGCCCCGGCGGTAGAATTCCCCTCGCAAGGCCGTGGTCAATTCTTTTTCCATGCCGACGTCTCGACTGCGGTTGACGAAGGGTTCTACGTATATTGTCCGCGCATCCTTGGGAATGAGCGAACTCTCGCCAACGAATTGGTAGCCGCAACCGCCAAATACTGAAAACGTCGCACCGCCGAGGATAAACGCAAGAAAAACGGTTCGAAATGAATGAAAATGTCGCACGATTTTAGCCCTCCACAACGATGTTGACTAAACGGCGTGGCACGTAAACCACCCGCTGCACCTTTTTGCCGTCGAGAAAGCCCTGGACTCTGGGATCAGCCAACGCGACGGTTTCGATATGTTCTTGAGTCGCATCGGCTGGAACTGTGATTTTACCGCGCACTTTACCGTTGACTTGAACAACGATCAGTAGTTTCTCTTCCTCGATCGCCTCTTCGGAATAGCGTGGCCAGGGAACCTCATCGAGGCGATCGTGGTGGCCTGTCTGTTCCCACAGCTCGCTCGCCACGTGGGGAACGAAGGGTGTGAGTAGAACAATCATGGTTTCCAAACCCTGCTTGATCACGGTCGCTCCCGCACTTGATCGGCCGCCGCCCTGCAGCGCCGCGCTCAGGGCGTTTAAAAGCTCCATGATCGCCGCGACCGCCGTGTTGAAATGAAACCGGTTCTCGATATCGTCGGAAACCTTTTTGACGGTCCGATGGATCATGCGCCTCAAGTCGCGCAACTCCGCCGGTAGCTCTAATGCTTCGCCATTCGCTGCGGCATTGGCCCACAGTTCACGATTTTGAAATACGATCCGCCACAGCCGTGTAAGAAAGCGATAAGCGCCCTCAACGCCCTGATCGCTCCATTCGAGATCTTTCTCGGGCGGGGCGGCGAAGAGCGTAAACAAACGCGCGGTATCGGCGCCGTATAGATTGACCAAGTCCTCGGGATCGACGATATTCTTTTTCGACTTGGACATCTTTTCGACGCGGCCTTTGATCACCGGTCGACGGCATTGAGGACATTGCCAACCGTCTTTTTCCGACCCGAGAAGCTCGGTCGGAAAAAGCCAACCGTGCTCGCTACAGCGATAGGTTTCCTTCGACACCATCCCTTGGGTGAGCAAATTGGTGAAAGGCTCGTCTACTTTTGCCAGGCCTAGGTCGCGCAACGCTTTGGTGAAGAAGCGTGCATAGAGCAGGTGCAGCACGGCATGCTCGACGCCGCCGATATATTGATCGACAGCCATCCAATAGCGGCCTTTCTCGGGATCGAAGGGCGCTTTGTCAAATCTCGCCGAAACATAGCGGAGAAAGTACCACGACGAATCGACGAAGGTGTCCATGGTGTCGGTCTCGCGGTGCGCATGACCGCGGCACTTGGGACAGGCAACCTCGAAGAAGAGCTTGCTCTCTTGCAACGGCGAACCGCCTTTACCGGTGAATGGCACATCCTTCGGAAGCACGACCGGCAGTTGTTCCTCGGGCACTGGCACGGTACCACACTTGTCGCAATAAATGATCGGAATCGGCGTGCCCCAATAACGCTGCCGCGACACGCCCCAGTCGCGCAGCCGATAGCGAATGGCTTTTTTGCCCCAACCTTTTTCTTCCGCGTGAGTGGCAATCTTGTCTTTGCCGGGGCAATTGGGTGTCCCGCTGAAAGCTCCGCTGTCCACCATGACACCATCGTCGACGTACGCTTCAGCAATCGTTTCGGCGGTGAGCTTGCGGTCATTCGGTTGAATGACGACACGAATCGGCAGATCATATTTTCTGGCGAATTCAAAATCTCTCTGATCATGAGCGGGCACGGCCATGACGGCGCCGGTGCCGTACTCCATGAGCACGAAGTTGGCCAAATAAATGGGTATGTTTTCGCCAGTAAAAAGATTTCGGCAGTAGGCTCCGGTGAAAACGCCCTCTTTCTCGCCTTCCTCCGCCCCGCGCTTCGCCTGGCTCACGTTTTTAAAGCGCTCGATGAAGGCCTCGACCGCTTTCTCTTGCGGCGTCCCTTGAGCAAGCTTGAGCGCGAGCGGATGCTCCACAGCGAGGGAAACGAACGTTGCGCCAAAAATCGTATCCGGCCGCGTCGTAAAAATTCTCAGCGCGCTTTCACAGCCGACCAGGGGAAAATCGATCTCGGCGCCGATGGATTTGCCGATCCAGTTACGCTGCATGGTTAGCACTTTGTCAGGCCAGCCATTGAGTTTCTCTAAATCCCCGAGTAATTGTTCGGCGTAATCCGTGATACGGAAGAACCATTGCTCCAGTTCTTTTTGGATTACCGCGGAATCGCAGCGCCAGCAGGCGCCGTCGATCACCTGTTCATTGGCCAACACCGTTTCACACGAAGGGCACCAGTTGACGAAGGAGCTCCTCTTATAGGCCAAAGTTTTTTTAAAAAACTGAAGAAAAATCCATTGATTCCAGCGGTAATATTCGGGCTCGCAGGTAGCGATTTCGCGATCCCAATCATAAGAAAGCCCCATGCGTTGGAGCTGATTTTTCATGTAAAGAATATTTTCTTGCGTCCATATCTCGGGGTGAACCCCTCTTTCGATGGCGGCGTTTTCCGCCGGCAAACCGAAGGCGTCCCAGCCCATGGGATGAAGCACGTTGAAGCCGCGCATGCGCTTGTAACGTGCCACCACGTCACCGATGGAATAGTTCCGCACATGGCCCATGTGGATGCGTCCGGATGGGTAGGGAAACATTTCGAGCACGTAATACTTGGGCTTGGCGGCGTCTTCATTCACGCGGAAGGCTTGGTTTTGAGCCCAGATGCGCTGCCATTTCTCCTCAATGGCGTGGGCTTGATATCGTTCTTCCATGCGTTTTGCTACTCGGATTTAACGGCGCTCGATTGTGCCACTTGATCCAGCACTCCGTTGAGAAAGGCCGCCGATTCTGCGCTGCTGAATCGCTTGCCGATTTCGATGGCCTCGTCCAAACTTACGGTTGAGGGAATGTCCGGACAAAAGACCAACTCATACGTCGCCATGCGCAGGATGACAAGGTCGACCTTCGCCAACCGCGCGAGCTTCCAATTGTCCGTGCATTGTGCGACCCGCTGATCGATGGCCGGCCGCTGGCTCACCACGCCCGAGACCAATCGGCGCGCGAACTCCTTGGCTCTTGCGTTGCCTTCGAAATGCTCTAGAAACAGATCGACTGCGGCGACCGAGGCATCTCCGGTGATCTCGATCTGATACAAGGCTTGGAGCGCCAGCTCCCGCGCCTTGCGTCGCGTTCCTTTGACCGCACTGCCGGAAGAAAAAGTTTGTTGATTCTCTGGCATCGGTTGCCCTGAATTCTCGCGGTGAATATCACAGGCGCTAGGTCAATTGCCGAATGACGTTGACCATCTCGACCACCGTGAGCAGCGCCTCGTAGCCTTTATTGGCGTCCTTCGATCCCGCCCGTTCCATCGCCTGCTGAACGTCGTTCGTCGTCAATACTCCGAAACCGATGGGAATCTTGTAGGTTCGAACCGCATCGCCGATTCCACGCGTAACCGCATCACAGACATAATCGAAATGGGGCGTATCGCCCTTGATGACGGCTCCCAAACAAACCAAGGCATCGTACTTGCCGCTGGCGGCCATTTTCTCCACGATCAAAGGAATTTCAAACGCGCCGGGCACGTGAATAATCGTGACGTTTTCATCTTCTCCACCATGACTTTTAAATCCGTCCAAAGCGCCATCGAGAAGCTTCTCCGTGATGAATTGGTTGTAGCGGCTCACCACCACGCCGATCTTGAGCCCTTGTGCATTACTTCTACCTTCGATGGATCTTGCCATTGAAAATCGCACGAACGGGACGACTCTAGCGCTTCGCCGGCTTGGCTTCCAGGTTCGACAACAAATGGCCCAGCTTGGTCCGCTTTGTGCGCAAATAGTGAATATTGGTTTCGCGCGGCGGCACCTCGAGCGGCACGCGCTCGACGACGTTGACCCCGTAGACTTCCAAACCGGAAATCTTTCGTGGATTGTTCGTCAGTAGCGATATTTTTTGCACGCCGAGATCGCGCAGGATTTGCGCTCCAATGCCGTAGTCGCGCAGATCATCCTTGAAACCCAACTCGATATTCGCCTCGACCGTATCTCGACCCTGGTCTTGCAGCGCATAGGCTTTGATCTTGTTGGTGAGGCCGATGCCACGCCCTTCCTGATGCATATAGATAAGCACGCCTCTGCCTTGTTGATCGATCAACCGCAGCGATTGGCGGATCTGATCGCCGCAATCGCAACGCTCCGAACCGAAAACATCGCCGGTTAGGCATTCCGAATGCAAACGCACCAAGACGCTCCCGGGTGTGCTGATGTCACCCTTCACCAATGCCATATGCTCGGAGCCATCGACTGCATTGCGGTAGACAATGGCTTTGTATTTGCCGCCGTGAAGGGTCGGAAACTCTTCCTCGGCGACCTGCTTAACCAGGCTCTCGTTTCGCAACCGGTGTGCGATCAAGCCTGCAACGGTCAGCACTTTCAGCCCCTGCTCCTCGGCGAGACGCTCGAGCGATGGTAGCAAGGCCACCGAACCATCATCTTGCAAGATTTGGCAAATCACACCGGCAGGGTTGCAGCCCGCTAGGCGCGCCAGATCCACCGATGCGTCGGTCCGCCCCGATCGCGCCAAGACTCCCCCGCTACGCGCCTGTAGAGGTTGCACGTGGCCGGGAATGACTAGGTCTTCGTGCTTGGTTTGAGCCGCGATGGCAGCCTGAATCGTGTGGGCTCGTCCTTGCGCCGATACGCCATGCACGCCTTCCAATTTCACCGAAAATGAGGCGCCGCAAAGAAGACCTGCCAGAGGGCTGTTCTCCTCGGCGAGCATCGGGATACCGAGTTCGCGGATTCGCTCATCGGTCAGCGTAACATAAATAATGCCCCGACCGTGCTGCAGCATAAAATTGACGCTCTGAGCCGTCACCTTTTCGGCAGCGAGACAGAAAAAGCCATCGCTATCCGGAGCGTCCTCGTCAACGAGGATCACCATCCGACCCTTGCGAATCTCGTCAAGACCTTCTTCGATGTTTGAGATAGGCATGGTTGGGAGAAATCAAACATCCGAACGCAAAACGTTCGGGCTATCTATCGGAATTTTTCCAAGAAACTATGGACGTATTTGCCGATCAGATCCGTCTCAAAGTTGACTTTATCACCAACCCTGCGAGCGCGCAAATTAGTGTGCCGTAAGGTAAATGGGATGATTGCTGTTGAAAAACCGTCTCTTCTACAATCATTAACCGTTAGACTGATGCCATCGACGGCGACCGATCCTTTCGATACGAGAAAGGATGCGAGGCGAGCCGGAGCCCGGAAAGTGAAAATCGTAAACTCGCCCTGCTTTCTGATGGCCACGACGGTGCCGACCCCGTCGACGTGACCCGTGACCAAATGTCCGCCAAGACGATCTTGCAACCGCATCGGCTGCTCGAGATTGACTAAACTGCCGACAGCCAAAGTTTCCAAGCTGGTGCGCTTGAGCGTTTCTGGCGACACGTCGACAGTAAAGGCCCTTTTGTCTTTCTTAACCACGGTCAAACACGCCCCATTCACAGCCACGCTGGCTCCGAGCGCCAGCGAGCGCAGCGGTAAATTGGTTTTCACAGTCAACACTGCCGACCCGTTATTGAAGTGCAGCGCGTCAATCTTACCGACGTCTTCGATCAGTCCCGTAAACATGCGTCGCGCTCAATTCTCAATTCTTCGGAGTTTCACACTAAAGATATCCGGAAACAATGAGATCACCGCCAGATTTCCTAACCTGTAAGTGCTTAATAGGGAGCGATTGTCTGACTTGTCGAATGCCCAGGCCATCAAGCATTACTCGTCCGTCCCCGCCGAGAATTTTCGGGGCGTAGAAGAAGATGACTTTATCGACGATCTCTTCTTTGAGCGCTGATGAAGCGATAGTGGCGCCTCCCTCGATCATGACGCTCACGATACCAAAGCTCGCAAGTTTTTTTAGCAGCGGCAGCCAGGACACCTTATCCTGGCGCAGGGGCAATCGCCACACTTTCGCGCCAAGCGCTTCGATTGCGCGCGCCTTGGTTGCCGATGCGGCGGTGCTCGTCGCAATGATGGTTTTTTGCGGATCGCGCTGGCGTAGCACCTGCGCTGAGATGGGAATCCGTAGGCGGCTGTCCAAAATAACCCGCCACGGGTTCCGCCCGCGTGGAATCCGGCAAGTTAGTCGCGGGTCGTCGGCGCGCACCGTTTCTACCCCGACAAGCACGGCGTCCACTTGGTTGCGCAGTCGATGAACCGAGCGGCGCGACTCGGCGTTGCTAATCCAACGTGCGTCGCCGCTGACCGCAGCAATCTTCCCATCCAATGTCGCAGCGAGCTTCAAGGTCACGAACGGTAATCGCCGGGTAATATATTTGGAGAAGGGCTCAATCAGCGCACGGCATTCGGCTTCGAACAATCCCACGCGCACGATCATTCCCGCACGCCTGAGCTGCCGGAAGCCTCGCCCCGCAACCAAAGGATTGGGATCGCGGGTGGCGGCGACCACTTCTTTGATTCCGGCTCCGATTAGAGCGCGGGTACACGGCGGGGTGCGACCCTGATAACTGCAGGGCTCTAAGGTAATGTAAAGAGTAGCGCCTCGTGCCTTTGGGCCGGCGCGTTTGAGCGCGGCGATTTCCGCGTGATCGCCGCCGGCAAACTGGTGGTAACCGGTGCCGACGATTTTGCCGTCGCGGACGATCACCGCACCGACGATCGGATTGGGACTGGTTCTGCCTTCGGCTTTTCGCGCCAGCCGGCGCGCCATGCGGAGATACGATTTGTCCCTGGCGCTCCACCGAGTAACCGACAATGATTCTATTCCCTTCTCTGTCGCGGCCCGGCCGCCTTGGCCAAAGGGATGCCCTTGCGCTCTTTGAGCAGCTCTTCTAGCTCAACCATGAACTCGCTGATGTCTTTGAACGAGCGATAGACGGATGCGAAGCGCACGTAGGCAACCGGATCGGTGTCATGCAGCTCGCGCATCAGCGCTTCGCCAATGACCGAACTCGCGATTTCTTTTTCGCCGCGTTCTTGAATGATGCGCTCAATGCGGTCGGCGATCATCTCAATCGTGTCAATGCTTACCGGACGCTTTTCGCACGCTCGTTTCAAACCGTTGATGATCTTCAGCCGATCATAGCTTTCGCGTCGCCCGTCCTTTTTAACGACCAGCGGCATCATCTCCTCAACCCGCTCGTAAGTGGTAAAGCGCCGATTGCATCGTTCGCATTCCCGCCGGCGCCTGATCATGTTGCTGTCCTTGCTCAGTCGCGAGTCGATGACTCGATTCTCAGCCTCGTGGCAGAAGGGACATTTCATGGCGTCAAGCGAAGACCGTCATTCGCCATCCTCTTGTACTCCATTTTCCATCCTCTCCCCCCCTTAAGTCTTTCCCAGCCGGTGTGGATACACCGGAAATTTTTTACACAGCTCGCCGACCTCTACGGCGATCCCTCGAAGCGCAGTGTCATCATTCACGCAGCCAAGCGCACGGGCGATAAAGTCTGCGATGATTTTCATTTCGTTTTCCTTCATGCCCCGGGTTGTTACCGCTGGCGTGCCGATACGGACGCCACTGGTCACGAAAGGGGATCGAGTATCGAACGGAACGGCATTCCTATTGACCGTGATATGCGCTTTATCCAGCGTTTCTTGCGCGACCTTACCGGTCAATTCGGATTGGCGCAGGTCGACGAGCATCAAATGGTTATCGGTGCCTTCGGTCGTCAAGCGAAAGCCTTTATTGATTAATGTTTTTGCCAGCGCTTGAGCGTTTTTAACGATCTGCTGCTGATAGATTTTAAACTCCGGAGTCAATGCCTCCTTCAGTGCCACCGCTTTGGCGGCGATCACATGCATTAGCGGCCCGCCTTGCATGCCGGGAAAGACTCGGCTGTCGACTGTTTTAGCATGCTCGGCCTTGCAGAGCACCAGACCGCCGCGCGGACCGCGTAGCGTCTTATGCGTTGTGGTGGTCACGAAGTCCGCATAGGGAACCGGGCTTGGATGAAGTCCCGCGGCCACTAAGCCGGCAATATGTGCCATGTCAACCATCAGTAGGGCGCCGACATCGTCTGCAATCTGGCGAAACCTGGGGTAATCGATAATGCGCGGATAGGCACTCGCGCCAGCGACAATCAACTTGGGACGGTGCTCTTTCGCCAAACGTTCGACTTCATCGTAGTCGATGGTTTCGGTCTTTTCTGACACACCGTAAGGGATCACTTTGTAGATGAAGCCGGAAAAGTTGACCGGGCTGCCCATGGACAAATGACCGCCGTGGGCAAGGTTCATACCGAGATAAGTATCGCCCGGCTTAAGCACCGACAAATAGACCGTCATGTTGGCCTGGGAACCCGAATGCGGTTGGACGTTAGCATGATCGGCGCTGAATAGTTGCTTTGCGCGCGCAATAGCCAAGGACTCGACTTCGTCAACGAACTCACAGCCGCCATAATAACGTTTGCCGGGATAACCTTCGGCGTACTTGTTGGTCATCACGCAACCTTGAGCTTCCAAGACCGCTTCACTGACGACGTTTTCCGACGCGATCAGTTCCAGATTGCCTTCCAATCTCTCGGTTTCTTTCTGAATCGCGGCAAAAATTTCGCCGTCCGTTTCCGCAAGAAATGACATAAACTTTCCTTTAACCGTTCAGTCGTTGGTTTGTATTTTTTTCCCGGATCTATTTTCGACCTGGCGGCCACCGTGGTCGTAACCCAACGCTATCATGGTTCCCTCGACTAAATTGTCCGCCGGTGTTGGGGTCTCTTTTGGAAAATTCCTCTGAAATAAAGAAAATCGCAGAAGCGGGGACATTGAATCCCACTCCCCTGCGATCTCCGTTGCCTCTTGGGGTAACTGGCTGAGCGATCAACCCGCCGTAAGGCTATGCGGGCCACTTGGGGTTTCTAACGATGGGCTTCAATGTACGTGATGACATCTTGGACAGTCTTGATCTTTTCCGCGTCCTCATCGGAAATTTCCATCTCATACTCTTCTTCAAGTGCCATCACCAACTCAACGATGTCCAATGAGTCGGCTCCTAAATCTTCGATAAAGGAGGCTTCCGGGGTCACCTCTTCCGCGCTCACCCCCAGTTGCTCGCACACGATTTCTTTCACTCTGCCCTGAACAGATGCCGCCATCTTCGCTTACCTCCTGCTACATTGTCATTACATGTACAGTCCGCCATTAACACCAAACACTTGCCCGGTAATATAACCAGCCCCCGGTCCCGCGAGAAATACAATCATTTCGGCAACCTCATCGCAAGTGCCAAATCGGCCGAGCGGAATCGCACTGAGAAAGTCTTGCCGTAGTTTATCCGGCAACTTGCCGGTCATATCGGTTTCTATGAATCCGGGAGCAACAGCGTTCACCGTTACTCCTCTTGACGCCACTTCTCGCGCGATGGCTTTGCTAAAACCGACGATTCCCGCCTTCGATGCGGCATAGAGCGACTGCCCCGCATTACCCATCTGTCCCACCACAGAAGAGAGATTGATGATCCTGCCGTAACGCTGGCGGATCATATAGTGAGATACACTCTTGGTACAGAGGATCGTGCCCTTAAGATTAGTCCCGATGACCTGGTCCCAATCCGCCGGTTTGGTGCGCATCAAGAGATTATCAACGGTTATACCGGCATTGTTGACGAGAATATCAATTTTCTTGTTCCGGTCAACGATTTTTTCTACCGCCTGTTCGACCTGGCTTTCGTCGCCGACATCGAAGGGGCACAGTTCCCCTTGGCCACCTGCCGCGGCGAGGGCGCTCAGCGATTGCTCGGCAGCCGCGTGGTTACCGCGGTAATTCATGATCACGTAGGCGCCGCCATGGCTAAGCGCGATGGCAACCGCACGACCGATTCCCCGACTGGCGCCGGTGACCAAGGCAATTTGACCGTTGAGACCCATCGTTAGGACGCTATGCCGCCAGTCGTGATAAATCCTCTGGAACTTCGAAGTTACCGGCTTCGATTGTCGGCGCGATGCGCTTGATCAGGCCCTTCAGGACTTTACCGGGGCCGATCTCCAGAGCACGGGTGCAGCCCAACTCGGCTAGTTTCTTGACCGATTCTTCCCACCGAACCGGTTGTACGGCCTGTTCGGTGAGGAGTGATTTAACGCGGTGGGCGCTGAGATTAATGTCGGCGTCGACATTAGCAATCACTCCGACCGTAAATGGATGGATTTTAATGTCACACAATATTTTACGTAGTCCCTCCGCCGCCGGCTCCATGAGTTGACAATGAAAAGGCGCGCTCACTGGCAAGTCCAAAACCCGTTTTGCCCCGCGCTCCTTCGCCAGTGCCATCGCACGGCTGACGGCACTCTTTGTGCCGGCAATCACAACTTGTCCGGCGCCGTTGAAATTGGCCGGAGAAACCACCTCCCCCTGGCTTGCCTCGGCGCATAGGGAGCGTACCTCATCCATCTCTAAACCCATGAGCACTGCCATCGCTCCTTCACCGGAAGGCACGGCATGCTGCATCAAGCGCCCGCGTTCACGCACGATCTTCAGCGCGTCGTCAAACCGCAACGCTCCAACGGCAACCAAGGCGCTGTATTCGCCAAGGCTGTGACCCGCGACGAACGCGGGACGTAACGGCGTTTCTGTTTCGAGTACTCGCAACGCGGCGATCGACACCGCCAGGATGGCGGGTTGCGTGTTTTCGGTAAGTTTGAGCTCCGTTTCAGGCCCGTAGAAACAGAGTTCGCTCAACGAGTAACTGAGGGCATTGTCAGCCTCCGCGAAAATCCCTTTCGCTACCGCAAACTGGGTGCAGAAATCCTTGCCCATACCAACGTATTGGGATCCTTGCCCAGGGAAAACAAATGCAAGCTTGCTATTCTCCACTTCCCCTGCGCTCCCTCCGTGGAGCCTCCGCTTCGGTTTTCTCGCCCAATGATTCGATTTTGGATTTGAAGCGGTGCCATAGCTTTCGCGGCAACCCTTCTTTGTCTCCGGCCAAGCCATCAGCCGCGTCCAGATCGTCGGCAATGTGGCGATTCATATCGTGATCGATGGCGTCGCGGGCCGCGCGTATGGCGTTTTTGATCGCCCAAGGATTGGAACCGCCGTGAGCGATAATCGCCACCCCGTCCAATCCAATGAGAGGAGCGCCGCCGTACTCGGCATAATCCAGGCGCCGGTACGCCTGAGCGAGCGCATTACGGCTAAAAACATACCCCAAACGGCTGGAGAGATTTTTTTGAAACGCCTCTTTTAAGACTTCACCCGCAAAGGTCGCCAACCCTTCCATGGTTTTGAGTGCAACGTTGCCGGTGAACCCGTCGCAGACAACGACGTCGACTTTGCCGTTAAAAATATCCCGGCCTTCGACGTAGCCAATGAAATTGAGCGATGTTTGGGCAAGTTGTTCGCTCGCGGCCCTGGTCAAATCGTTGCCCTTGCCCTCCTCCTCGCCGTTGCTCAAGACAGCGATGCGCGGCCTGGTAACGCCTAAGACCTGCTCGGCGTAAATCGATCCCATGAATCCGAACTGAACTAAGTGACGCGGTTTACAGTCGACATTGGCGCCGGCATCGACGACGACTGTTCCTTTACCCGAGCTGGGTATCACCACGAGGATTGCCGGCCGGTCCACCTGCGAAAGGGTGCCCATGACGAACATGCCAACGGCCATCATCGCACCCGAGTTGCCCGCGCTGACCACGGCCTCCACCTCACCACGCTTCATCATCTCAAAACCCACTTTGATGGATGAATCCTTTTTGCGCAGCGCGATACTCGGCGATTCGTGCATTGGCACGACTTGGGAAGCCGCGACAATTTTTAAACTTGGCGCGTTTCGATGCTTCGAGAGTTCTTGCTCGATGGCGTCGGCGTGGCCGACTAGGACGATTTCAACACCGAGGTCTTGAGCTGCAAGCAAAGCGCCCTCAACCACTGCTGCGGGGGCATAGTCTCCACCCATCGCGTCGACGGCGATCTTTGGCATATATTTGAAGCTGACTAACTCTCTTGGACTTGGATCACCGCACGGCCACGATAAAAGCCACAATGAACGCACGCGCGATGCGGTAAAACGGTTTCGCCGCAGTTCGCGCAAGTGCTCCATTGCGGCTTAGTCAATCCATCGTGAGCACGGCGCTGGTTCTTTACTCTCTTTGAAGTCCTTCTCTTTGGTACGGGCATGGATTAGTCCTGTCTTTCTCCGCTTCTTAGCACAACGGATTTTTAAGAAAAAGAAGTGAATTAACGGCCGACTTTGAGAGTTCGGAAAATTGCCATCCGAGGATCGTCCGTCGCCTTGGAACAACTACAGGTTTCTCGGTTCCGGTTTACCCCGCAGCTGGCGCACAGCCCGCGGCAATTGTCCGAGCAGAGCGGCCTTGTCGGCAACGCCAACATTACCTGTTCGGCAATCAGCGGTGCCAAATCGATCTCATCGGTCGAGTAATAACTCAACCCTAGATCCTCGCGGCGTAATTCCTCGGCCCGGCGATCAGATTGAGACGAACGGGGAGTCAAGATAAATTCGAATTCTTTGTCTAACGTAAAGTTGTACGCTTCCAAGCAGCGCCCACAACAACCGGTAAACCACCCGGAAAACCTGCCGCTAAAAAAAATCTCCTGCCCAGAGCGGTAATAAACTAAATCGACGTCTAAACGGGGTGGAAATCCAAAATCCCGGTTATTGCTCTGGCGGTAAGTCTCTTTGAGTTCCTCAATGCTTTCGGAGAACCGTATCTCTTTCGGGGATTGAGGAACCTCGTCGACGGAGATTTTCATCGGCGACAGCGTAGGCCGTTCAAGTTTTCAATGAATATAGACATTTCCGCCCTATTGTCAAGTCGGAGATCGCCCCCAAATTGGCATTTTTTTCGATTTATTCGTTACTTCCGAAGCACGGGGACTGTCTGCGAAGATTTTTTTGAGCGCCGTAATATGTTCCAAGACAGAGCGGTTTATGCCTTGAGTAATCGTAGGCTTTTTGTTAACCCTTTTTGTGTTCAGCTCATGAATTTCCCGGCCTCCCTGCAAAATCATTGGCGTGGCAAACGGTTCAATTCAATTAACCGTCTGCTGCGCGACACCTTCCGCGCGCGTGTCTACAAGATCGGCCTGCGCTTAGATTTCACCTGCCCCAACCGCGACGGCACGGTCGCGGTCGGCGGATGTATTTATTGCAACAACGCGAGCCACACGCCTCAGGACTATCGTCCCCGGACTTCGGTCACAGCACAACTCGAACAAGGCGCCATCGCCGTCCAGAAACGCCACAAAGCGGAAAAATTCATTGCCTACTTCCAGAGCTACACGAATACCTACGAGTCGGCGCTGAAACTGGAAAGACTCTATCGCGAAGCCCTCGAATTTCCCGGCGTCGTCGGACTCGCCATCGCAACGCGGCCGGATTGCGTGCCCGACGATATCCTCGATTTGCTCAGCGACCTGTCCAGGCACACGTATCTTTGGCTCGAACTGGGTCTTGAGTCCATGCACGATCGGACGCTTGCGTGGGCAAATCGCGGCCATGGCCTGCGCGAATACATCGATGCCGTCGAGCGTGCCAAAGATCGGCATTTACAGCTTTGCACCCACCTCATTCTTGGCTTTCCCGGTGAAAGCCGCCGCGACATTTTGCAAACGCCGGCATTATTCAATCGACTGGCCATCGATGGGGTAAAACTGCACAATCTTCACGTCATCAAGAACACGGTACTGGAAAAGCTTTACTACTCGGGGCAAGTACCGCTTTTTAGCCGGGACGAGTACATCACGTTGGTCGTCGACTTTCTCGAGCGGTTGAATCCCGATATCGTCGTGCATCGACTCACGGGTGAGACCTATCGGGCGATTACGGTTGCGCCGGATTGGTCGATCGATAAGCTCGGCGTTCACAACGCCATCTTCCAGGCCCTCGAGAGCCGCGACACTTGGCAAGGAAGACTTTATTCCACTGACACACGGATGAGCTCAGCAGAATTGAACTTTGCCCGTCTTCAAGGAGCACCGCTTTGAACGGTCACATCGGTTTGATTCACTCGATACTACCCGCGACGGTGGATCTTCACGTCACCATACCAGAGAGCCATCCATCAGCCGCGAATCTGGGTTCTGAACGCGTTGGTTCCGGCACGATCGTTGATTCTGACGGTTATATATTAACCGTCCATTACGTTACCGTCGGCGCCTCCTCAATCACCGCAACCTTGCCAGACGGCGAGCAATACCCAGCACAGGTGGCCGGCCAGGACCAAGAAACCGGACTATCCCTAGTAAAAATCTCGGCGCAGGACTTGCCGCACCTAAAACTTGCTCCAGCCGATTCGGTCGCGCTCGGCCAACCGGTTCTCATGATAGCCAGCAGCGGCCAAGTAGGGCGCCGCGTTAGCGGCGGTTATGTGTCTTCCATGGAACCCTATGATGGCCAGTGGGAGTACATGATCGATAAAACCATCCGCGTCACGGCTTTTAACCCTGGATTCGGCGGCGGCACGCTCGCCAACTTTCACGGTGAACTAATCGGCGTTGTGTCGTTGAACTTGAACGAAGTGGCCAAGTTCTCGCTCGCTATTCCGATCGATTATTATCGAACCTACGCCCAGGAATTGAAACAACACGGCCAAGTACGCAGTCGCCCGCGGCGGCCGTGGCTGGGAATTTATCCGGAGGGAATGGCAGGGCACGTGGTTATCGGCGGTGTCGTACCGAACGGACCGGCGGCAAAATTCGGACTCAAGCAAGGTGACATTATCTTGACCGTTGAAAAAAGAGAGATCCGTTCGCGCCAGGAGCTTTACCAGGAGATGTGGAAGAAGCGTCCAGGGGAACGGATCTCCTTTAAAATTCTACGAGACGATCAGTCTTTTGATTTGGACGTAGTCGGCGGTGACCGTGCCGACCGCTACCGATCTTAGTCGTCACCTCCAACCTTTTGGATCTCGCCTTTGCCGACGACTTTAATTCCGATCGCCGGCGTGTACGCCTCGGGCTCATAATTGATCAAAGCCTTGTCGGTTTCCTGCAAGTCGCGCAACTTGACATTCCCGCCGCCCTTTTCAATCTTGGTCTTGTCGTCGACGCCGACCACTTCTTCTCGAACTTTACCTTTGCGTTCTAACTGAAACGTAATCGTCCGCTGTCCGACGGCGCTAATCACGCCCTCTACCTCGACGGCTTTGGTCTTAGTCGCTTTTGTCGACTCCGTTTTTGCCGGCGCGGGAGCCGGTGCCGGAGCAGGCGCAGGCTTCGCCGCTGGAGCCGCCGGCTTCTCTTCCACCGAGCTGCACGCAAACGCCAAGACCGCCGCCAATGAAATAGCGGTCGGCCAAGACACGTATTTGACTAAACTCTTCATTTCGCTTCCTCCTCGACTCTTGCTCGCATCGATCGAGATCGATCTCGGCTTGCACCAATAATTGAATTCCCTCAGCTTAAAACACACTTCAATTTGCATTGTCAAGGCAACGGTAGCAATCCTCGCATTGAGAATGAGACGAAAACCCCTTAGAAATATCTATCGATGAAAGGCGCTGTGCTCAAATTGACCAACATCACTTCTTATCGTGTCATCTATGGCGACACCGATCAGATGGGCATTGTCTATTACGCCAATTATTTGCGTTGGTTTGAAAGGGGCCGCTCGGAATGGCTGCGCCAGATCGGGTTGCCTTATTCAACGATCGAACAGCAAGGATTTCACTTTCCGGTGGCGGAAGTGAACTGCCGGTATGCCCAATCCGCCCGTTACGACGACGTCGTGCGTATCGAAACCACACTTGTGGAACTGAGTCGGGCGTCACTCTCGTTTGATTATCAAGTATCGCGCGAAGCGAATCTTGCGATTTTAGCAACCGGATCGACCAAGCATGCTTGCATCGACCATTCCGGCCGAGTCGCTCGGATACCGAAAATTCTGACGGATGCCATTGATGCCGCGTCCCGCTAGTCCCGTGCCGCGCTCACCTCTGTGTCCGTCACTATTCGAATCGCGTCGGTAATTTCGCTCCGAACTTCGGCGTCATCTTCGACTTGTAGTCGACGCCGTAAACCTTCGAGGGTCTCGGGGAAGCCGATTTGACCGAGCGCCCAAGCGGCGTGCCCGCGCACCAACGGCTCCCCGTCGTCGAGCGCATTCATCAATGCCGGAATCGCCTCACGGCTCTTGATATTGCCAAGGGCGACCGCGACGTTGCGCAGAAATCCGCGCCGCTTGGCGCGCAGCACCGGACTGCCGCGAAAGCGCCGGCGAAACCCAGCTTCATCCAGCGACAACATGGGAATCAACTCCGGCGCATGTAAACCCGGTCTCGGCCGAAATGCCGGCTCCTCTGTCGACCGAGCTTTGACGTTGAACGGACAAACTTCCTGGCAGATGTCACAGCCGAAAACATGATTGCCCACCAGCGGGCGCAATTGACGAGGCATCCAACCTTTGAGCTCAATGGTCAAGTAGGAAATGCAGCGCCGCGCGTCCAGCAAGTAAGGACCGACGAACGCTGCGGTCGGGCATGCCTTGAGGCACAAGTCGCACTTGCCGCAGCGATCACGCAACGGCCGATCGTACGCTAGCGGCAAGTCGAGAAATAATTCTCCTAAAAAAAACCACGAACCTTTCTTCGGAGAGATGAGATGGGTATTTTTGCCGATCCAACCAAGCCCGGCGATGCCGGCAAAATCTCGCTCCAACACTGGACCGGAATCGACGAAAGCCCGCCCCTCGACCGGTCCGTCGTGCAACTCTCTCACGCGTCCGAGCAGCGCTTCGAGCTTGCGCTTCATCAGGTCGTGGTAGTCGTCCCCCCAGGCGTAGCGCGAGATCCAGCCCTTGGGTTCGCGTGATGGTTCGGGACGGCTGAAAGAGGTGTGATAGTTCATGCCGACGGAGATGATGGAAACCGCCCACGGCACCAGCGTGTGGGGATCGCGTCGAAGGTGCTCAGTCCGTTTCATATAATCGAGCTTTCCGGCGAATCCGTCACGCAGCCATTGCGCGAAGGACTGCTCATGCGGCGCGGGCGTTACCGCTGAAATACCGACAAGCTCGAAGCCTAACCGTCGGGCTTCATCCTTGATTCGCGGCGATAAGGCGGAGTCGTTATGCGTTGGTGCAGAGCTCATACGCCCTCAATGGGAAGAGCCAAAGAGAACCCTGTTCCAAGTTCAAGGTTCCAGGTTCAAGGTATCCGCTCACCTTCCGGTTTGAACTCTCACAAGTGCACAGGTTATCTCCTCACTCTGGAGAGCTTAACTCTCGATCCTTGAATAATCTGGGCTGATTAATGATAGGAGACTTTACTATCGGGATCGGATCCCTCGCCGTCAAGAAGCGGCTTGCGGCCGGCAAAACCGTCTTCGATACGGTGCCAAAAACCCACGCTGGGTTCACCGAGTTGCCAGCACAGAAAAACCACTTCGGCACCGAGCATACAAGGGAAATCGATCAATCCTTGCTCGACGCCTTTGCACATGCAGCCATAACCATTGATCTCTTCCACCCAACCCTTGACCTGGCCGATCAGTCTTGCGATCTCAGCGTCCTCGCGCAAACGTTCCATTAGGTTAGGCGCCTCGGGATCGAGCCCATCCTTGTGAATGACTGTTGCACTGGCGCCTTTTAATCGCCGGATATTTTCGAGAATCTGTTCCACCAGGGGCCGAAGCGTCGGTAACAAGTCGTTGGCTTCGTTGATTGTAAAAAGGCGCGGATAATGGGTCGCATCCATGAGCAAAATCTCGTTTCCAATTAAGTTTGCGTCATTGCCCACGCCACCTCAAGTCGCGCACTTTCCGGCTAGAGTTTCATTGCGTCGCGAATTTGTCGCAATAAAGCAATGTTGTCTGAATGTCCGGTCATCTGAGCGGTCACCGCGCCGCGAATCGGCCGGCCGAGCAAGTAAAAATCTCCGAGGATGTCGAGAATCTTATGGCGGGCAAATTCATTGGCATAGCGCAGATCGGTATTGATAATCTTGTCATCGCCGATGATGATGCAGTTATTGAGCTTGCCGCCGCCCGCCAAACCCATGGTCTGGAGTTTCTCGATATCGCGCAGGAAACCGAAGGTGCGCGCGGCCGCGATTTCGGCTTTAAAATATTCTGGTCCTTGGTAGATGTAAAGATGTTCTTGCTCGCCAACCGGCTCGGGGTAGCGCAGCACATAATGAACCGAGAACACTGCGGCGGGTTCGATGCGGATCGACTCCCCGCCCTTGGCGCGCATATGATACGGCCGGTCGATAATGATTTCGCGCCATTCTTCTTCTTCTTCATGAATGCCTGCTTCTTCAATCGCTTGGCAGAACTCCAGGGCCGAGCCGTCCATGATCGGCACCTCTCCCTGCACTTTGACGAGCAAATTGGTGACGCCATAGCTGTGTAACACGGCGAGAAAATGCTCGACGGTTCCCACGGCAAATCCCTTGGAGCGCAGCGAGGTGGCGTAGCCTGTCGAACCGACATAATCCAAATGCGCTGGCAGGGTCACGTCCCCCGAGATGCCCGTGAATCGAACGCCGCTATGCGGCGGCAGTGGATGCAAAATCAGCCCGGTTTTGACACCAGAATGAAGCCCTTGCCCGGATAACACGACGCTCTTTTTCAAGGTCTTCTGCTTGAGCGTCTGAACGGCAGAGACACCTTTGGACGCCGATTTCGGCGTCCGCAATTTCCTCGTTCCGCCGCCGTCCTTCTTTTGCGCGCCCACGGCCGGCAATTCCCCGAGGGCCCGTTGCACGGTCAATAAGAGACCCTCCAAGGACACCGGTTTTTCGATGAAGTCGAAGGCGCCAAACTTGGTCGCGGTGACCGCCGTGTGAATGTTGCCGTGCCCGGATACCATCACGACGTTTATTTCCGGCTCGTGGCGCTTAATCTCTTTTAATAAGCCGATACCGTCGACCTGGGGCATCCAAATGTCCAGAAGCACCAGCTCGGGCCTTTCCTCCTCGATGATCTCAAGCACTCGCGCGCCGTCCGCGGTGTCCACGACTCGGTAGCCCTCGTCACTCAAGACTTCACGCACCGACTCGCGCACACCGTCTTCATCGTCAACGATCAAAATCGTCTTCTGCGTAGGTAGCTCTTCCACTAATCCTCCTGCTCCGTTTAGGAGTGCACCGCCCTTTTCGTGACTTCCTCCGCGCTAGCCTCCTCAACGACCGGAAACTCAATGGTAAATCGCGTTCCCCGTGGATCGTTCGGCAGTGCTCGTATATAACCGCGATGGTCCTCAATGATCTGACTTACGATCGTCAGTCCCAGCCCGGTGCCGTTGTCCTTGGTCGAAAAGTAGGGCTCGAAAATTTTTGTTCTGATCTCGGGCGCCAGACCGCAGCCGTCGTCCGCGACTTCCAACGTAACGACCTCGCGGTCGCGATCATAGCTCGTCGTGAGTTTGATCCGGCCGCGATCGTCCACCGCGGCCACCGCATTGTCCAAGAGATTGATCAACACGCGCTTGATTTGCTCGCGGTCGAGCTCCAGTCGCGGAATCACGCCGCCGCGAAACTCAAATTCGGTGTCCTGGTGACCTTCCTTAAAGAGAACGAGTGCGTCGCTTACGATCTCGTTCAAATCGTTAGACATCAGCTGAGCCGAGGGCAAGCGGGCAAATTGGGAAAATTCGTTGACGAGATTTTTCAATTCATCCACCTGATGGATGATCGTGGTGGTGCACTTGTCCAGAATTGCGCCATCTCCCCCCAACATCTTGGCGTAGCGCTTGCGCAACCGCTCCGCGGATAATTGGATCGGTGTGAGCGGATTCTTGATTTCGTGGGCGATCCGTCGCGCGACCTCGCGCCAGGCTTCCATCCTTTGTACTTTTTGAATCTGAGTGATGTCCTCGAGAAACAACATCACGCCCAAAATCGAATTGTCATCATCGCGCAGCGTCGCCGCATTGACCATCAGAGTGAGCAATTGCTCCTGCAGGGAGAGCTTGAGCTCCAGCTCGACACTTTCGCGCCGTTCCACGCTCTCCACGATTTCGCAAATGCCTCCCAGGGATTCGGCGCGAAAAACGTCGCGATAACTTTGCCCTAAGGCCTGGTCTGCCCTAACCCCTAACATCTGTTCAGCCGCCTTGTTCCACGTCGTAATCATTCCGGCCGGATCTATCGAAATAACTCCCGCGGCGATATTGGCGAGCAGCGTCTCGACCACTGTGCCGCGGCGTTCGAGTTCAAGCTTGATCTGTTTCAGATCGCCCGTCATCTGATTGAACGCGTTCATCAGTACGCCGATCTCATCATCCGTGCTGGCCTCGATCTTATAGTCCCAGTTGCCCAGAGCGACCTGGTGGGTTCCCTCGGCCAGTTTTTGAATCGGCACCGTGATGCCCTTTGACAGGTAGATGCCGCACCAGGTCGCGGCGAAAATAATCACCAGCGTAATCAATAGCATGGTCAGAAGATAACTGTTCTTGACCGGGGTCTTAAGAAACATCAAATATTTGTACTGTTCATAGGACTGCGAGATCTGGAGGGCTCGTTTGGAAATACTTTTCGGCACATAATAGTCGACCACGACCACGCCCAAGATACGTCGATCCGGCCCGTAGATTGGCACGCCTCCGCGAATGACGTCCGCGTCGCCAAAGATTTGCGTGCGTGTCACTTCGAGACCGCGCAAAGCGCGGTTGAGGAACTCGGGTTCGGGTTTGACGGTGACACCCGTAGGCACCTGCTGATTGAAAGCGACGACGAAGGGCTGCCCATCGGGCGCAAAGAGTTCGACCGTGCCGAGATTGTATTCCCGTTGTTTGTTCTGAACGAACTCTTTCAATTCCGCGGCGCGCCGCCCATCAAACAGGCCGTCTTTGGTGATTTGCTGGCTCAGCTGGCGAGCGTAAAAAATCGCGTTATTGGCGGAGTTTTGGTAATAGGTTTGGCCGATTTCCAAGGACCCTTGAAGCGCGCTTTCGACCTTGGAATCGAACCAACGGTCCACCGAGCGCGTCAAGAGCCCGCCGGCGATCGTAAACAACAACACGCTCGGCACCAACGAAAGCGCGACAAACGCCAAAACCAGGCGCGCTTGCAAGCGGGAACCGAGGATGCGCTGTCTCCGTTCAACAATCAACTTGACCAAGTTGCGAATCACAAGGAAAGCCAACAGACCGAGTAAAATGATATTAACGTTAATCAGCAAGAAGAAAACGATATTACTGCCCATCGAATATTCCGGCGAAGCGTCGGGCAGCTGCACTTCAAAGAAGATCAACGCCGCCACCATCAGCGCGGTGACGAGAATCACGATCCCTTCACGCTTGCGGCGCTTGATTTCCTCGAGTTTGAGAGTTTCCTCGACGGACCTGGCGGGATTCGCTGCTTCCATTAGGTATGCCTACTAAAGTATTGGAAAATTAAGGAAAAGCTTACCTTTTAAAGAAGTAAAGGACAAGCGAGATAATCACGCTAATAAGGACACAGGTGGTCAGCGGAAAATAGAAAGTGTAGCCTTCCCGTTCGATCGTAAGGTCGCCAGGCAGGTGTCCCAGCCAGGGGATCTTGCCGCCAAGTAAGAAGATCACTCCGACCACGGCCATTAGGATGCCAAGATAAATAAGCGCTTTGCCAAATCCTGCCATGGCTTAATTCTACCGAAACGGCATTGAGATTCCGCGCATGCGTCGCTCAAAAAAGACTCGGTTGCTTCTTGGGCGTGTCCGCCGCCAACGGTTTTCGGCAGAAGTGCTCGTATGCCCGAGCCGTCGCCATGCGGCCCCGCGGTGTTCTTTGAATGAGTCCGGCCTGAATAAGAAACGGCTCGTAGACGTCTTCGATGGTGTCCCTTTCTTCTCCGATGGCCGCCGCCAAAGTTTCCACGCCCACCGGGCCGCCGGCAAATTTATCGATCAGGGTGAGAAGCAACATGGTGTCCATCTTATCTAATCCCAGGCGATCGACCTCCAGCATGTGCAAAGCTTCATCGGTTACTAGTTCCGTGATCGTCCCATCGCCCTTGACCTGTGCGTAATCACGCACCCGGCGCAGTAGTCGGTTGGCGATTCGTGGCGTGCCGCGAGCGCGCGACGCGATCTCCGCAATTCCTCCGTTCTCTTCACGCACGGCAAGTATCGCGGCGGAACGCTTCAAGATGCGGGTGAGCGCTGCCTTGTCGTAAAAGTCCAGACGATGAATATGGCCGAAACGGTCGCGCAGCGGCGAGGTTAGCAGGCCTGATCGGGTCGTGGCGCCGATTAGGGTGAAGCGTTTCAATTCCAATTTGATGGAGCGCGCCGCCGGTCCTTGGCCGATCATGATATCGATCTGATAATCTTCCATCGCCGGATAGAGCACTTCCTCGACGACGTGATTCAAGCGATGAATCTCGTCGATGAAGAGAACGTCGCCCTCTTCTAGATTGGTCAGCAGCGCCGCTAGATCGCCGGGGCGCTCGACCACGGGTCCGGAAGTTGCCTTGATGTTCACGCCCATTTCGCGCGCGATAATGTAGGCCAGTGAAGTTTTTCCCAGCCCCGGCGGGCCGTGAAAGAGAATATGATCGAGCACGTCACGGCGAGCTTGGGCGGCGGCGATAGCGACCTTGAGATTCTCCTTGACCTGGTCCTGGCCGACGTATTCGTCGAAACCACGCGGACGTAGGTTGACGTCTAAACTTAAATCTTCGTCGGTTTTACTACCGATCAGCATGGCAACAAATCACTGATTCAACTAACCAGCGGCTCAAGGGCTCAATCGCCGCAGGGTGTCCTTCAAGACATTTTCCAATGAACGATCACCGCTCCTAAGAACTTCGCGCACCGTCTTCTCAGCCTCAGGTCTTTTATAGCCCAGATTGACGAGCGCCGAAACCGCGTCTTGCATCACCTGCGAGCCAATCTCGGGTTTTGGGCTCTCCACGCCAGCCGTCGATAGCGTCGCGAGTTTGTCCTTGAGCTCGACAATCATGCGCTCGGCGAGTTTCCTGCCCACGCCTGGTATGGCAACCAGGCGGGCTTGATCCCCTACCTTCAGTGCCCGCGCGAGCTCTTCTGCCGGTATCCCAGACAAAATATTGACTGCCAACTTAGGGCCGATTCCGGACACGCTGATCAGCAGTAAAAATATCTGTTTTTCGGCGAGATCTTGAAAACCGAAGAGCTGCAACGCGTCGTCGCGAACATGGGTGTGGATCTGCAGGCTTACCGGTGCGCCGATCTCGGGCAATCGATAAAAGACGTTCAGCGGGATAAAAATCTGATAGCCGACGCCGACGACGTCGACGACAATTTCCCCAGGCACTTTCTGGGCCAATGTTCCGCTGATTTGCGCGATCACTTTTTGACTAGCACCGGTTGAGACTTGATCTTCGGCGGCCGTTCAACGCTTGGAACCGATCTCGACGTAGTCTCGCCAACTAGTTCTCTTAACGCGCCCGTTCACAGGCTGCGGCACTCTGGTTTGAAAAGTCGCTCGGTGCACATGACAAATGGCGGCCGCCAAGGCATCCGCGGCATCGGCGCGCATGGCGCCGCGCAGGCACAGCAATGCGGTCACCATCCTTTGTACTTGCTCCTTGGTTGCTCGCCCATAACCGACCACGGCAACTTTAATTTCTGCCGCCGAGTATTCGGAGACGTCGATATGATTCTGCGCCGCCGCCAACAACGCCATGCCGCGCGCCTGGCCGAGCTTCAAGGCACTCTGCACATTACGGGAGAAGAACACTTTTTCTAAGCTCACGGCGGCGGGCTGATATTGTTGTACGATGTCCTGAATACCGCGATAAATTTGCCTCAGCCGGGCCGCTTGTCCGAGCGCGGCCGAAACGCCAATCGTTCCGTGAGCGACGTGACAAAGCCGATTTCCTTCGATTTCGATGAGCCCCCAACCGGTAACGATGGAGCCGGGATCGATGCCGAGAACAATTTCGCGGATGAGCCGCTTGGTCTTCGGCGGCGCCGCCACTTCTTCAGCTCGCCTTGTCCATTAGCTCGTTGGGAATATTGAAATTCGCCGACACACTCTGGACATCATCGTGGTCTTCCAACTCTTCGGTGAGCTTTAGGATTTGCTCGACGTGCTTGGCGTCGACGTCGACGCTGTTCTTCGGCACCAATGTAACTTGGGCGCTGGTGACAACGACTTTCTCGTGGTCCAAGCGGTCTTTGACTACGTGAAAATCCTCCGGCCGGGTCACCACCTCGAAAAGATCGTCTTCATCGCGCACGTCTTCCGCGCCCGCGTCGAGAACGATCCCCATGAGCCGTTCTTCATCGACTTGCGACTTCTCGATCGTGATCAGCCCCTTCTTATCGAACATCCACGATACACAACCGGTCTCTCCCAGGTTGCCGCCATGCTTCGCGAATAGCCGGCGAACTTCCGATACCGTGCGATTCTTGTTGTCGGTTAAAACCTGGGCGATGATCGCCGCGCCACCCGGACCATAACCTTCGTACTGGATCTCCTCGTAGGTGACGCCTTCAAGCTCGCCCGTGCCCTTTTTGATCGCCCGATCGATGTTTTCGCCAGGCATACTGGCGGCGCGCGCGGTCGTGACTGCGGTACGTAGCCGCGGGTTTGAATTCAAATCACCTCCGCCCATACGCGCGGCGACGGTGATTTCTTTGATAAACTTTGTGAAGAGCTTGCCTTTTTTCGCGTCCTTGGCAGCTTTCTTATGCTTGATCGTGCTCCACTTCGAATGACCGGACATAGTCAGAGCCTTCCCTTCTAAAATCGCTGGTAAATTAACACAAACGCTATGCCGCGTAAACCAGGGCGACGAGCGGCTTGAATGCAAATAATCTCCGCTCCAGGAACTGCCATCGTTTGTTGCGCCGGCAAGTGCGACGACAAAACATTAAATGCCGGGAAATTACTTTTTTCCCGCCAAGCTTTTCGTTATAATCCGCCACAATGAATTTCTCCAGCGCACCGATTCCTAGCCATACCGGCTTTTCCATACTAACACGTATTGCGGGTGCGCTTTGCTTTTTTTCATTTGCGATCAGTTGTTCGGTGCCACCATCCAAGGTGAGGGTGTCGTTCCCGCCTGAGAGCCGCCTGAGCCAAACCGGCATCGCGTCATGGTATGGTCCCGGTTTTCATGGCAGCGCCACCGCCAGCGGTGACATGTACAATCAAGGCGATCTCACCGCAGCGCACCAAACCCTGCCACTCGGCACGCGCGTATTGGTCACAAATTTGGAAACCGGCAGCTCGACGCAAGTGACGATCAACGACCGCGGGCCCTTCGCCAAGGGACGCATCATCGATCTCTCCTACGCGGCAGCACAGTCGATCAACATGGTCGGTCCGGGCACGGCACTGGTCCGCGTCGACGTCATCGATAGTCCGACGCCAATTCAAACGATCCGTCCGGCGCTCGATTATACTTTACAGGTGGGTTCCTTTTCTCAATTGGAAAACGCCCAGCAGCTGCGCGATCGCTTGGTGAAATCATTCACCGACGTGACCATAGCGCCGATACAGTCGAAAGACTTCACCTATTACCGAGTCCATCTGGGCACCTTCTCCACTCGCACCGACGCCGAGGAGCAGGCGCGACAGGTGACCCAAGCCGGATACTCAGTGATCATCATGGAGAAATAGGTGGAGAGCCTTTGACTCGGCAATGGCAGGAGCTCAATTTTCATTCACAAGCAAATAACGGCCATCCTCTCTTTTCACGCGGCCATCGCGCATCAGCTTTTCTAGATGCGCCTGCACGGAAAACTCGGCGACTCGCTGGAGCGCCGGTGAAACATCGACATAGATCATCTGCGTAATATCACCGATGGTGTCGTGCCCGCGGCGTAGCGCCGCGAGCACTTGCTGCTCACGCTCGAGCCGATGCTTGATGTATTCGCGGATTTTCGCTTCGGGTTTGCCGATCAGCGGACCATGGCCCGGCAAAATCAAGCTGATGTCGAAACCGAGCAACCGCTCCAGCGATTTTAAATAGTCGGTCATGTTGCCGTCGGGTGGATGAATCACCGCCGTGCCGTAGCCGAGAATGTTGTCCCCGCTGAACAGCACCCTATCGCCGGATTCATAGAAGCAGCAATGACCCGACTCGTGCCCCGGAGTGTGGAGAACATGCAATTCTCCGTCGCCGAATGAGATCCTCTCATTGTCATCGTACTGAAAATCTTCGCCGCCGAGATAGCCGCGGCGCGAGCGATGGATGCCGAGTTTGGCGCCGCAGCGCTTGCGTAGCGCGAGCGCGCCGCCGCAGTGATCACTATGAATATGCGTGAGTAGGATCTTGTCGATTTTCTTGGCGCCCATCGCTTCCACCTGCTCGATGATCCCGTCCAAATTCGAATCAGCGCTTAGCGCGACATCGATGACGATCACATTTTCCTTGCCAACGACGTACTGGTTCGTCCCCTGCAATGTCATGATGCCTGGATTATTTGCGGTGTAGCGACCGATAAAATCGGGTGTAGTCATTGACGACCTTTCAGCGGCATTCGCGTCCCGGCGGAAGAATTGACGTGAGCCAAAGAGAAGGGCGAGCGACGACTTGCTCAATGTCGCTAGCGCTTGTCTTCTGGTAAACACAAACTTGTCACACTTCGCCCAGGATCATCTAACCACGAAGCACGAGCGCCAGAAGAAGGAGTCGGATGGTTCACCGCTGAGGCGCCGAGGACGCGGAGGGGGGAGTTTAAAAATAAAGACTCTGCGAACTCTGTGCCTCTGCGGTGAATCCTGCTTTTCCCCTTTGGTTGGGACGCTGCCGCGCTGAGTTTTTTGTGGCTAGATCCTTCTCCTAATTCTGCAACAACTGCCGCAGGACAAATTCCAGAATGCCGCCGTGGCGGTAATAATCCAGCTCCGCCGGCGTATCGATTCGACAGATCACTTTGAACTCGGTCACCTTGCCATCGTCCGCCGTGGCTTTGACCGTCAATTCCTGGCGCAACTTCAGGCCCGGACCGATGCCGAGAATATCGAATTTCTCAAAACCGGTGAGATTATGACTCTTGAGATTTTCTCCCGGCTTAAAAACCAGCGGCACGATGCCCATACCGATCAAGTTACTTCGGTGGATGCGTTCAAAGCTCTCGGCGATTGCCGCTTTGATGCCGAGCAAGCGCGGTCCTTTAGCTGCCCAGTCGCGCGACGAACCGGTGCCATATTCTTTTCCGGCGATCACAATCAGCGGCGTGCCTTCCTTTTGATATTGCGTCGCAGCGTCGTAGATCGACATTTGCTTTTTGTCCGGCAGATGGACGGTGACGCCACCTTCCGTGCCCGGCGCCAGCAGGTTTTTCAAGCGGATGTTAGCAAACGTGCCGCGCATCATCACTTCGTGGTTGCCGCGCCGCGCGCCGTATTGGTTGTAATCTTTGGGCAATACGTCGTTGTTGGTGAGATAGCGCGCCGCCGGGCCGTTCTTCTCGATGGCGCCCGCCGGCGAGATATGGTCCGTGGTCACTGAGTCGCCGAGGAGCGCGAGCACGCGCGCGGCGGTGATCGGTTTTGGCTCCGGGGGAGTTTTCGTCATGCCGTCGAAGTACGGCGCCTCGCGCACATAAGTCGACTGCGGGTCCCATTTGAAAAGCTCACCTTCGGGCACCGGCATCCTTTTCCATTGTTCATCGCCCTCGGTCGCCATGCTGTACTCTTTCTTGAACATCTCCGAGCGCACCGACTTACGCATCGTTTCATTCACTGCTTCCGGCGTCGGCCAAATGTCTTTCAGGTACACCGGTTTGCCCTGAGAATCGTTGCCCAGTGGATCGTTGTAAAGATCGACGTTCATGCTTCCCGCCAGCGCATAAGCCACCACCAACGGTGGCGAAGCCAAATAATTCGCGCGGACGTTGGCATGAATGCGTCCTTCGAAGTTTCGATTACCGGAGAGCACGGCTGCAGCCACAAGATCGCCTTCTTGAATTGCGTTCGACACCGGTTCCGGCAGCGGACCGCTGTTGCCAATACAAGTCGTACAACCGTAACCGACCAGATGAAAGCCGATTTTTTCCAAGTAGGGAAGCAAACCGCTGTCTTTCAAATATTCGGTGACGACACGGGAGCCGGGCGCCAGACTGGTCTTCACCCACGGCTTACTGGTGAGCCCCTTTTCGGCGGCGTTTTTGGCCAAAAGAGCCGCGCCGATCATCACCGACGGATTCGAAGTGTTGGTGCAGCTCGTGATAGCGGATATCACGATGGAACCGTGACCGAGCTGGAATTTATCGCCGTTCATTTGCACGGCGACATTCTTGTCGGCGCTGCCGCTCTTGATGAGCGACGGCAAAGCTTCTTTGAAAGCCTTCTTGCTTTCAGTCAAGGCAATCCGATCCTGCGGTCGCCGTGGTCCCGCAATGCTCGGCACGACGCTCGCAAGGTCGAGTTCCAAGGTATCGCTGAACATCGGATCCGGCGACGCATCCGTGCGGAACATTCCCTGCTCTTTGGCGTAGGTCTCGACGAGCTTGATCAGATCAGCAGCGCGTCCAGTGAGCTCCAAGTAACGCAGCGTCTCGTCATCCACCGGAAAATAGCCGATCGTCGCGCCATACTCCGGCCCCATGTTGCCGATGGTGGCGCGGTCGGCGAGGCTCAAGCTCGACAATCCCGGCCCGTAGAACTCGACGAATTTCTCCACGACGCCCTTTTTTCTAAGCATCTGGACGACCGTGAGAACCAAGTCCGTCGCCGTCGCTCCCGCGGGCAGTTTACCGTGAAGCTTGAAACCGATTACTTCCGGAATGAGCATGATGATCGGCTGGCCGAGCAGCGCGGCCTCCGCTTCGATGCCGCCGACGCCCCAGCCAACGACGCCCAAGCCATTGATCATCGTCGTATGCGAGTCGGTGCCGACGACACTATCGGGATAGGCAATGTGCGCGCCGTCTTTCGTGCCGCGAAAGACCACTGGCGCAAGGTATTCAAGATTGACCTGATGGCAGATCCCGGTATCCGGCGGAATGAGGCGAAAATTATCGAAGGCTTTCTGTCCCCAGCGCAGGAACGCGTAACGCTCGACGTTGCGGCGAAATTCGATCTCTGAGTTCTTATGCAAGGCGTCCGCCGATCCGAAGTAATCGACTTGGACCGAGTGATCGATGACCAAATCGACCGGCGCCAGCGGATTGATCTTCTTGGGATCGCCGCCGAGCCGCTTCATGGCTTCCCGCATCACCGCAAGGTCGACAATGGCCGGTACGCCGGTCAAGTCCTGCATCAACACCCGCGCCGGCATGAAGGCGATCTCCTTATCCGGCTTGGCCTTGGGATTCCAGTTGGCCAACGCTTCGATATCGGTTTTGTTAACGTGACGGTTGTCTTCGTGGCGGAGCAGGTTCTCCAAAAGAACCTTCAAAGAAACCGGCAGGCGAGAGACGTTCTTAAAGCCGGCTTGTTCCAACCGATGGAGCCGAAAGATTTCGTAGCTGTCGTTGCCGACTTTCAACGTCTTTTGCGCGCCGAAACTATCCACATACTTGTGTGCCATCTAAAACTCCTTATATATAAGGTTACCGGCGGGTAGACCTATTGTGTAGCAAGGTGAAGGGATAAAGCAACAGGAAGGAACGGCTGGAATACTTGATTACTCTCAATCAGCCAAGCAAGACGGTGGACAGGAAAGGAAAGCTAGATGACAAGACGACGAACTTTAACAATCGCGGTCTTTGCATTGTTGATATTGATCTTGGGGAACGCTTCGGGCCAAGCGCAACTGACGAAGTTGAACGTTGGCTATAGCGCCATAAGCGGAGATGCCCTACCCGCCTGGATCGCCAAAGACGCGGGGATTTTTGAAAAGAACGGTCTTGATGTCCAGCTGGTCTTTTTCACGGGCGGAACGACGGCGGTCATGGCGTTGGTCTCCGCGGATACGCCGATCGCGCAGTTGGCGGGCGCTGCCGTGGTCAACTCCGTCATGGCAGGCTCAGACGCCGCACTGGTCGTCGGCGGCGTTACGTCGCTCAATTACTATTTAATGGGCCGTCCCGAAATAAAGACCGCAGAGCAGCTCAAAGGCGGCACCGTAGCGATCAGCCGCTTCGGCTCGTCGTCAGATTTCATCGCCCGCTATGCATTGCAAAAAGTCGGTCTCACGCCCGGGAAAGACGTCACGATCGTCCAGATCGGCAGCACGACGGCGCGGGTGGACGCCGCCTTAACCGGGCGCGTGCAAGCCACTGTCGTCAACCCTCCGGCGAGCATCATCGCCCAGAAACGCGGGATGACCATCCTGGCGGATCTCCCCAAACTCGGCTTAGTCTACCAGCACACCAGTGTGGCAACGACGAGGAAATATATTCGCGAGCACCCAGAAATCGTCCGTCGCTACGTCAAGTCGCAGGTCGATGCCGTGCATCGCATTTACACCGACAAAGAGGCTTCGCTGCGAGCTTTGGCGAGGTTCATCGGCCGTACCGTCGAGCGCGACGTGCTGGAGAAAACCTGGGAAAATCTGCTCAACGAAGCGGTTCTGCCGAGAAAACAATATCCTTCCCTTGAAGGCATCAAGACGATTCTGGCCACTGAACTAAAAGGAAAGCCGGGGAAGCCCGAGGACTTTGTCGATTCGAGTTTCATCAGGGAATTGGATCAGAGCGGTTATATCGACGGACTCTACAAAAAACGCTGACGGAATCATCGGTCTCTCATGAGGTCACTACCGCGCCGTGCGTGACCGCTTGTTCCAGCTGGCGCAAAATGCCGTCGGGTTCGTGTACAGCAAGTTCGACGATTTCATCGGCACGCGCTTGCGAATCGCTATTGGCGTAAATACGCAGCTGAGGCGCGTTGCCTGACGGCCGGATGTGCGCGACGTCGCCATTGTTAAAATAGCTGCGCACGCCGTCGAGCACATTGATGCGCACGATATCGTCGAAGCCCAGCGCGTGCGTGAAGAAACGGCTCAACGTCGCATGACGTTCCAGCCAGTCTTTGCGCGCCGGTTGTGCAAGTCGCGCGGCGGTGACGCCCGCGCGACTGCGATCAAGTACGAGTCCCGCGCCAGCGAACTCCACGTCGATTGTGCCATCGGCTGGAATCAGTCGAGCGAGAATGGCCTGGCTCGCCGCAACCGGGAAGTTGTCGAGTAGACCGGCGCATCCGCAGCGCGCCGGCAGCCGGTCCCATAACGTGGACAAGCCGATCCCTTGCTCTGCCGCGGCGAACAGATTTGCCAAGATTGGTAAGATCGCATCGCGCGTTGGCAGCGCCGCCAGGGTGCCCGCGCTTAGTGCGATATTGCTGCCGGTCAAAAATCCGCCGTTGGCTTCCCAGCCGAGGATTCGTTCGTGGCTTCCCGCGCCGCGCAATTCGTCGAGGGCGGAGATGACGTAGGGCGAGCCGATTTTAGTCTTTTCGAGTAAAACGCCGCGTTCGCCCATACGTCGCTCGACAGCATCGTTGGCGCTAATGGGAACCGCAGCGGCATCCGCGTTCAGATACTCGGCGACGATGATGCCCAGAAGGTCGCCGGGCAGGAAGCGCACGCGGCGGCCGCCAGGCTTAACCTCGCTGGCAGGCAGAACGGCCGTTACTAATGGCCGATCGGAGTCGCCGTCAGTAGAGACGATGGCATGAAGCGGCCGGCCGCTCGTTTCGGCGGCGACGGCGAACTCCTCCAGACGATCCAGCTGTTCACCCGTGATGTTTTCCGTGTCGATCGGAATGAACGTGTCACTGCGTCCCGCGGTGATCACTTCGGCACCGAGTTCGCGCAGGATACGCGGTAGAATGTCGCGGCCCACCGCCGAATGCTGATACACAAGAACGCGCAAACCGGCGAGGCCGCCACCAGTAAAGCTGCTCAGATAACGACGGACATAGGCTTCTTCGGCGGCGCGATCCAAGGTTGGCAAGGGCAGCGGGCGCTTGAGCATTCCGGACGCGTCGAATGCTGATTCGGTTGCGGTCCGGCTGTACTCTTCCGCGCGCACGCGCTCGACCCCACGGGTGATGCCTGCTTCGTCCGCCTTCAAAATCTCGCCGACGGTTTTATTGATTTTAATCCCGTTGCGATCGAATGGGATGTGGCTGCCGGTCACCATCACGCCGGCGCATCCGCTGGAGATAGAATGAGATATCAATGCCGGCGTCGGAATCTTGCCGGCGTTCTCCACCTGGAAGCCCGAGTCGATAATCGCTCGGGCGCCAGCGCGCATGATGCGGTCAGTGCTCGGCCGCAAGTCGCCGGCAACGACCACCCTGCTGCCCGGTCGAATATCGCCGATACTTAACAGATACCGCAGCGTTGCTTTGACGTTGATATAAGCTTCGAGGTCGGTGATGTCTTTGACTAAACCACGCAGCCCGCTGGTGCCAAACGCCAACGGCACCGGCGCATAGTTGAGAAACGAAATCGTCGGGTCTATTCGTGCTTCGGCCATCGGAATTGTCTACGATAGTTGCAAGCTCTCGCCAGATGATGCGATCGCCCCCGTTAGCGGTATCAGTATAATCCTGAACGATTTTGAAACAATTATCGACTCGCCGACGGAGATCTGCCGTCGCCCTGGCAATCTATGCAAGATAATTAGAGAAGGTTACGAGTCACGTCTGACTGCATAACTGGAGTTTTATCGCATCAATTTATGCCGACTTGACAGAAGTTTCTGTCTAATATTGGACAGGTATTGAATAGAATTAACGCACCCAGCTTCCACTCGTTGGGGAATTTTCCGCGACGCGTTTCGTTGCGTAATATCAAAGAATTTTGGCAAACGCTGCAGAAACATCGGACAATTTCTGCCATACTTACTTTTGTTCATGAGCGCCCGAATGGCGTGGAGGCCCATAAATATGGCATCGCACGATTGGGATTTCTTGATTTGGCATCGAGCTAACGATCTGCTCCAGCAGGCAGAGCGGATCCATAGGAATTTTTTGCAAGTCGCCGCCGGTGCCCGCTATAGGGCACCTCACGGTTGGGAACCTCCGGTTAATGTCGTCGAGACTGAGGAAAGCCTCTGGGTGATTTCGGCCCTGCCCGGCGTGGCAACTGACAGGATAGACGTACGGCTAGAGGGACGCGAACTTGTCATCACAGGCGAACGCCCGCTGCCAAGATGCTGCGATGACGGGGAAATAAAGATATGGGAGATCCCGCTCGGCCGCTTTGAGCGGCGACTCAGGCTCGTGGGAGGCGAAAAGCCTTTATCGGTAGGAGAAATTTCCTTCCATGATGGATTACTCATCATCGAGATAAAGAAGCATTCATGAACGCTGAAGCGACGGAAACCCCCAAATCTAAGGCGCGTCTCAATATCCCCGAGGGAGCGTTGGTCATCATACCGATGCGCAACCGGGTGCTCTTCCCCGCCATGATGATGCCGCTTTCGGTTCGTAGCCCGGCCAGGCGCCACGCTGTCGAGGAGGCGGTTCGCCAACAAGTGCCGATTGGATTTGTTGTCCAACGCGATCCGAATATAGAAGTTCCAGAGCCCAAAGACCTTTACGGAGTCGGCACCGCCGCGGATGTTGTAAGAATGTTTGCTCTGCCGGACGGTCAGCGTCAGGTCCTCGTGCAAGGCCGCCGCCGCTTTGAGATCGGCGAATTCCTCGAGACCGATCCGGTTCTCATCGCGCGCGTCACGATGGTGGAAGAAAAGATACCGCAGACCAAGGAATTCGAGGCGAGAATCTTACATCTGCGTCAAGAAGCAGCCAGAGCCTTGTCGTTATTCCCTGAGCCCATGAACGAGCTGAGAGCGATGATCGAAAGGATTGAAGATCCGTTATCCGTCATCGATATGATCGCTTCCACCTTGGACCTTCCGACCGCGGAGAAACAGGAAATCCTCGGCATACTTGACCCGGAGGCGCGCGCCCAAAGGGTTTCAGAAAAGTTGGCGCGGCAGATTGAACTGCTGGAGCTGAGCAAGAAAATCGGCGCTGAAACCAAGGAATCCATGGACAAGTCGCAGCGCCAATATTTCCTGCGCGAACAATTAAAGGCAATCCAAAAAGAGCTGGGTGAGACGGATGGGAAAGGTGTCGAAGTTGAAGAACTAAGAACAAAACTTTACGACGCCAAAATGCCTCCCGAAGTGGAGAAGGAAGCGCTTAAAGAGCTGGCTCGTTTAGAGCGCATTCCCGAGGCGGCGCCGGAACACTCGCTGTTAAGGACTTATTTCGATTGGTTGGTGGAGTTGCCTTGGAGCATTTTTACCGAGGAAGAGATCGACCTGCCGAAGGCGCGCGAGATTCTTGACGCCGACCATTACGGTCTAGAAAAAGTGAAAAAGCGGATCATTGAATTTCTCGCTGTTCGTAAACTCATGCCACATGGAAAAAGCCCGATCCTGTGCTTGGTCGGACCGCCGGGCGTCGGAAAAACCTCCCTTGGACAAAGCATTGCTCGAGCGATGAATCGTAAATTCGTACGCCAAAGTCTAGGCGGCGTCCACGATGAAGCCGATATTCGGGGGCATCGGCGTACCTATGTCGGCGCGCTTCCGGGTAATATCATTCAAGGAATCCGAAAGGCGGGCAGCCGAAACCCCGTCTTCATGCTCGATGAAGTCGACAAGCTCAGCGCTAGCTTTCATGGCGACCCATCCGCTGCCTTGCTGGAGGTCCTGGATCCCTCGCAAAATTCGACCTTTCAGGACCATTATCTCGCAGTGCCCTTCGATCTAAGCCAGGTACTGTTTATCGCGACGGCGAACGTGCTCGATACCGTTCCGGGGCCGCTGCGCGATCGCATGGAAATCTTGGAATTGCCGGGATACATCGAGGAGGACAAATTGGCCATCGCCAAAGGCTACCTCGTTCCTCGGCAGACCGCCGAAAATGGACTGAAACCGGAAAACATTAGTTTCACCGACGAGGCGATTCGGGAAATTATCCGGTCCTACACGCGCGAGGCTGGGGTTCGGCAACTCGAGCGTGAGCTGGGAGCAGTTTGCCGGAGCGTGGCAACGCGCATCGCCGAGGGGTTTAATGAAACGATCACAGTCAAGCCGGAATCTATTCCTACGTACTTGGGCCCGGAAAAGTTCTTCAACGAGATCGCGCTCCGTACCAGTTTGCCTGGCGTGGCTACGGGCTTGGCCTGGACGCCGTTCGGCGGGGACATTTTGTTTGTCGAAGCGACGAAGATGGCGGGAGATGGAAAGTTACTATTGACCGGCCAGCTCGGCGATGTCATGAAAGAAAGCGCGCAGGCCGCTTTGAGTCTTGTCAAATCTCGCGCGGAAACATTGGGAATCGATCCCGATATCTTCAAGAAGAACGATTTGCACATTCATATCCCGGCGGGCGCGATCCCAAAGGATGGTCCGAGCGCTGGAGTCACACTGTTTGTTGCGCTCGTTTCACTGCTGACTGGACGGAGAATTAGTAAAGATGTCGCCATGACCGGCGAGATCAGTCTGCGTGGTTTGGTACTCCCGGTAGGAGGGATCAAAGAGAAGGTACTGGCAGCCAAAAGAGCCGGTATTTCTTGCGTCTTGTTGCCTGAGTTGAACCGGAGAGATATGGAAGAGATTCCAACCTCGGGCCGTGAGGGGATCCGCTTTGAGTTTTTGAAAACCGGACCAAGCCTTGCTGCTTGCCCTAGAGCCCGAAGCCCCAGGTGGTTTTTCCCCCGGTGAAAGACTCGCGGCTCGTTCTATTTCCTGACCTACGATCAGTGGGATGGCAGTCGAATCCCGCCCGGGGTGAATCCGCGACGCATGATTTCTCCAATTCGAGCACGCGTACAATCAGATTCGTCCCCTGGTCAGCTGTATTCCCAACAAAATCGTAACGAGTGCTATTCCGACGAGCAAAAGTAAGTTCGCCACGTCAACTTCCACCTATCATCTTATTAGAAATTGATCGCCGATCATTTTGGCCACGACAGCGGCAGGTAACCCTCAGCGGGACTAAGACGATTTCTTGGCTCCGACCGCGACCAACGCGATCCCGCCGACAAGCATCAATCCGCCCAAGAGAGGAGAGATCGGGATGGTGTTTTGGGTGTCGGCGGTGGCTTGGATGGAGCCAATGTCGATAATTTTCTCGGCGCTTGTGCTGCTGCCTTGCTGAGTAAAAGCCACGATACCGAGAAGGATGAAAGCGATCCCAAGAAGCGTTATCGATTTGCTATCCATAAATCCTCGAAAGAGCTAAAAGGATCCGCCTCTGTGAAGGAGTTTGATCCCGAAGAGTGCCAGACCAATAATCAGAAAGATTTGTATGAGCCCACCAATCATCGTGTAGGACGCGAATACTGCCACTAGGCTCATGATCAAAAGCATTGCAAAGATTGCCGCCCAAAAGCATCTTTTAGCTCCTTTTCGGCTCTCGAACGTAAGGAACCGAGGAGTGAAAACCCGTAACTAGATTTAGTCTAAGGATATGCTGACTTGAGAGCGATTACTGTCCAATATTGGACGATGTTTTAAAGAAAGAATCACCCCCCACAAGCCTGCAGAGCCACTCTAGGCGATCTGAGCGAGGTAATCGGTGAGTTTCTTCTCTTTGATGATGAGAAAGTGATCTCTATTTGTCTCGATTAGCCCCAGGTTGTGGAAGCGTTGCATGAACAAGCTGATCCGCGGTCGCGTCGTGCCCACCATCCCGGACAATTCTTCATGGGAAATTCTTAGCTCGATGCGGATGCTGCGGGGATCCTTCTTGCCCATGGTGCGGGCCAACTGCAACAACGTCTGGCCCAATCGCTGCTCGCTATCCACCGTCACAAGATTAGCGATAACTTGCTGCTGGTCGGCAATGCGCACGGCCAGGTAGCGCACGAAGCCCTCAAACAGCGAGTCGTGGCTTAAACGCCCCAAGAATTGAGAGGAAGGAATCTGCTTCAGCACCGTTTGTTTCATCGCTATCGCTGTTTCAAGGCGCGTGCCTAAGCCGGACAGGCATAACTCGCCGAAAACGTCTCCCGCACTGTGAATGGCCAGCAGGCACTCTTTGCCTTCGGACGAGAGCATGAGCAGTTTGATCTGTCCGCTTTCAATAAAATAGATCATCTCGTCTTGATCGCCACACGTGTAGACGTTGGCGTGTCGCGCGATCTTGACGGCGCGAGAATTCATGGTCTCGCGCACTAACGAATCACGTAGTTGCTGTTTGAACTCGTCGGCTTGAGGAGTCTGTTGAATCGTCATCATGTCTCCTTTCGATGCCCACGATGATTACAAAAATGGTCGACTTCCCCCAGGCGGGCATGGCGGTCATTTATTGCTGGCGCGAAACCCTCGGCGGTTGACGCACGCCAATGAGACTACCTCGCTGCCGGCGCTGTGTCCAGGGGGGATGGGATCCAATTCTTAAGCTTTGTCCGTATGTAATGCGGCTCTAGCCCGAGCGCATCGCAGACAGACACGAAGGAGAAAAGACCGCGAAAATCATCGCTAAAAAACCACTTCTCAGCCTCCCGCGCGCACCGCATAAACCGCGGCTTCGCTTCAAACTGTTCATGAAAGCAGAGAAACGCATCTTCGAGCACAGCGTACATCAATGCCGTCTCGGGGCATACGGCTGCGAGTTTGATTCGAGAGTCGAAGAACTGTTCAGGAAGCAGGCCACCATCGGCGGGCCGCTCATAGGTGGCGGCTCGACGGGCGGACACGAGCTGGCGTGACTGGCGTCGGTGGGTGGTGATCTGCGTGTTATGCATAGCGCTCTCCTAATTGCGAACCTCTCGGTGGCGATGGCTGATTTGCGCCGCGTCGGGTGTTTCAAAAATCCTCTTGGCTTTGGCTAGGTCGTCAGGTTTGCCGTGAGCGATAACAATGAACTTGTCAGATTTGAGCGTCTTCTCGTATTCCATGATGTTGTTCTTAAGAACGCCAATGCTGTGCAGCCCGGCACCCAAAGCACTCAGCCCGCGGACCATCACGGCCCCTTCCAGCGCTCTGACAATCCAACTGACCAGCGGGCCAAAGACTATGACGGGACCGATGCCCGGAATAAAATAGAAGGCCGACCCCAACAGCAAGCCCGATAATCCGCCCCAAAAGTTTTGTCGTAGCCGATCACACGCTTCTCTGTGTGATAGTCCTTGCCCACGATAGAAAGTTTGTTCATGTCGAATCCCGAACTCTGGAGCTCTTTGATGGTCGCTTGTGCTTCGGCGTGGGGGTCATAGACCCCCGCCACGGTGATGTTCTCGGCCATGGGATTACCTCCGTCCGCTTTGCATTTATCTATGCTGACGCGGCACGGGTTTCTGTCTAATATTGGACCATTTTGACAAAATATTGGGATGCTCGCAGCAGTGCACAGGCGCAACGCAGTAAAAATTGACTACTGGAGTAATGGAATAACGGAGTGATGTCTTTAAACGCAATACTCGATGCTCCCATACTCCAACACTCCATTCCGCTCACGCTGTTCCGAAGAGAGCTCCGACTCCTGCAGTCAACCCCATGGCCAGTGCACCCCACAGTGTGACGCGCATTGCGCCTACCGTAACCGGCGCACCACCCGCGCGCGCAGCCAACCCACCCAAGAGCGCGAGGAACACCAGTGAAGTTCCAGCGACGAGGGGAATCACACTCGCCTCGGGGACTATGGCGGCGGTCAAGAGAGGCATCGCTGCTACAACGGCGAAGCTGCCGGCCGACGCAAGCGCAGCTTGAATCGGGCGCGCACTGAGAGTCTCGGAGATGCCGAGTTCGTCGCGGGCGTGCGCGCCGATCGCGTCATGGATCATGAGTTGGTCCGCGACCTGTTTCGCGAGCGAAGGATTGAGGCCACGCTCAACATAGATCGCCGTCAGTTCCCTGTGCTCGCCTGGGGCGTCTAATTTTAGTTCCGTGCGCTCGAACGCAAGGTCGGCCTGTTCGGTGTCTGCCTGTGAGTGGACAGACACGTACTCACCGGCAGCCATCGACATGGCTCCCGCAACGAGGCCGGCAACTCCCGCGACCAGGACGTTGCTGTGAGTCGCATGCGCCGCTGCGACACCGAGCACCAGACTCGCTGTCGAAACGATACCGTCGTTCGCGCCCAATACCGTCGCGCGTAGCCAGCCGATGCGTTCTGTGCGATGTCGTTCCCTGTGGCTTAAAGGCATTATCAAGGTCTCCTTCTGGCAGCCGGTCGACGGTAAAAAACCGCCGCCATAAATGTGATGCGAGGAGCCGGGCGAGAAAACGCCTAGCGCAACGTCATGGGGCCGTTTTGTTGAACAGCGCCTACGGCTTCTGATCATGCCGCGCGCGTAAAGCACCGCAATTCATATGAGCGATGACTTGGATGCGGTGGTTAAGATGTCAGAGATTTAAAGCCTCGAGGGCCATTCTGGACATGGTTATCCACCCATTCACGCGCTATCTCGACGGCCGAAGTCTCAGCCTCGGAGGCGTATATAAAGCGGTCTTGGGGACGGCCTTTGATAGAGACCACGTGCCTCTTTTCTCCCTCGCTCCAACAAACACTTGCTAGAGGGAGCCAAAAGCAACCCCCAGCATCGCGCTGAGTGTCGACAAAGATCAGATGTTCTTTGTAAGTTATTCGAGCCTCCGGGTGGTGTCCTAATTTGGCTAGGCGATTGAACGCTGCGTCCAATTTTCTATAATTATTCTGAGCATGGGTGATAACGTTAAAAGATTCCCGCGTAGTTCAACCGCCCCGCTTACGAACAATCTTAGAAACCTCACGCAAACTTACGGAACGGGCCGACAGACTTCGCCGAAAGAGTGAAAGCCTTCAGGAAGACTCCCGCCGATTGCTTCAAGACTCTCAGACAATGCGACGGGACTAAAGTAGAAAGCTATAGCGAGTACACCTAACCACGCTATGAGCAGCGCCCAAGCCATCGGCTCAAATTAGGACACTATCCGCCTCCGCCCCGGCTTGACTATTTTAGCCGACACTGCCTTCGAGACTCATGCCGAGAAGCTTCTGCGCCTCTACGGCAAACTCCATCGGCAGCTCCCGAAACACCTGTTTGCAGAAGCCATTCACGATCAGAGTTACGGCATCTTCCGGTGAAATCCCGCGTTGCCTGCAGTAAAAAAGCTGATCCTCCCCGATCCTCGAAGTCGAAGCCTCGTGCTCCACCTGCGATGAGTTGTTCATGACCTCGAGGTAGGGGAAAGTATGAGCGCCACACTTATCCCCAAGCAGCAACGAGTCACACTGCGAATAATTACGCGCACCGGTAGCGCCCTTCATGACTTTCACTAGCCCGCGATAGGTGTTCTGCCCGTGGCCGGCCGAGATCCCCTTCGAAATGATCGTGCTCTTGGTGTTTTTCCCGATGTGAATCATCTTGGTGCCGGTATCCGCTTGCTGATAGTTGTTGGTGAGTGCCACCGAGTAAAATTCCCCAACCGAGTTGTCACCCTGCAGGATGCAGCTCGGATATTTCCAGGTAATCGCCGAGCCGGTCTCCACCTGGGTCCAAGAGATCTTGGAGTTAATCCCCAGACACTTGCCGCGCTTGGTGACAAAATTGTAAATTCCACCCTTGCCGTCCTTATCGCCGGGATACCAGTTCTGGACGGTCGAGTACTTGATCTGCGCATTATCCAGCGCAATGAGTTCCACCACGGCAGCATGTAACTGATTCTCGTCGCGCATCGGCGCGGTGCACCCCTCCAGATAACTCACGTAACTGCCCTCATCGGCGATGATCAACGTTCGCTCAAACTGGCCCGTTTCAGCGGCATTGATGCGACAATAAGTCGATAGCTCCCTCGGACAGCGCACGCCTTTGGGAATGTAAACGCAGG
>WNGE01000173.1_pt1 | contig 106559 bp, 107 predicted proteins | sample 5400651 | NCBI WGS metagenome assembly WNGE01 (sample SAMN13153370, study PRJNA577476) | soil metagenome | isolation source: 60 cm soil or saprolite under grassland replicate 2 | place: USA:California | collected 2016-06-15 | reverse complement strand
CCGGCGATGAAGAATGCTCCTGCAAGGGCGCTCCAGAAGTGCCCGTGTACCGGAACCTGTGTCGCCCACAGGGCGCCTCCGGCGATCAGTGCCATCCCGAGGGCCATGACACGCCCCGCTGAGATGCGAGTGACGAGCAGCTGCGAGAGGCCGGCGAGCGCGACGGATGTGAGCGAGGCTGCAAGCCAGGCGACCCCGGTCTGCAGCGCCGAGTAGCCCAGCACCTGCTGCATGTAGAGCGTGCCGATGAAGATGAAGCCGAAGAAGCTGCCACCGAGCAGCAGCCCTACGGCGTTCGCAGCTGCCACCGCGCGCAGCCGGAAGATCCGCAGCGGCATCAGCGGCGCCTCGACGCGCGTCTCGACGACCAGGAAGGCGACGAGCGACGCCGCCGAGGCGGCCAGAAGCGTAACCGTGCGAGCCGCTCCCCAACCGACCTCGGGCGCCCTCGAGAGCGCGTACACGAGCAGCAGCAGCCCGCCGGTGACTGTGATCGCGCCGAGCGGGTCGAACCGGCGACGGACAGCCTCGAGCCGGCTCTCCGGGACGATGCGTGGAGCGAGCAAGAGCGCGGCGATCCCGATCGGCACGTTCAGGAAGAAGATGTACTCCCAGCCGACGTAGCGGGTGACTACCTCCAAGCACGGCGGATTGACTCGCCGGCATCACCAGAGATGTGAACTGCTCGACCTCAACCTCTACGTCGAAATCGGCGACTTCCTCGACGGCCACGCCGCCCGCGGCCGAATCGGACGTGGCGAGGCTGCACTGCTCGACCTCAACCTCTACGTCGAAATCGGCGACTTCCTCGACGGCCACGCCGCCCGCGGCCGAATCGGACGTGGCGAGGCTGCGCTCGAATGGGCGCACGAACGCGGACTCGAAGGGGACGACCTCGATTACTTCATGATGGGCGAGGCTCGCGTTTCGGGTCACCCGAAGGGTGAGGATTGGGAGGATCGGCCGCGCCAAGCGGGCCTCGATTACCTCATCTGGACCTTTCATCGCGCGTGGGTTGACCGTTGCGGATGGGAGCCGACGAACCGCGCCGCGGTCGAACGGTATAACCGGCCCGTCGAGCCGCTTAGGTCCGCGTAGGCGAGTCTCGCCTCAGCGTCTGGGACAACCCGATGAACGACGTCCGCGCGTGCGTGCGGATCGAGGCGGGTGCGCTGCTCGGGGCGAAGCTCGCCGAGGCGTTCGGAGCGCAGGCGCGTGGCAACAATGGCAACGCTCACGGTTCGCTCGGGATCGGACGGGTTCGGCCGCATCCGAGAGAATCCCTGCAAACTGACTTTCAGCGAACGGGCGCCACCGGGCGCGAACGCTCGCGCACTGATCGCACCCAGGAGGTCGCCGGTTCGAGCCCGGCTAGCTCCATTCCCGCCGCGTTAGCCCGTTACCGTCGTCGCGCTCCAGCCGCGTCGATCGGCAAGGCACGGGAGCGACGGTGTTTCGTGGTTCGTGACCAGCCGCCCGCGGTCGATGATCGAGCAGTAGGCCTCGATGTGCGGATCGCCGAAGTTGACGTTGCAGCGCACGACACTGTGACTCCGGAAAACGCGGCCGGTGCGGATGCAGACGACCCAGCGGTAGCTCAGGTGACTCCGCTGCAGACGCGCGATTAGCGCAGCGCGCACCGCTGCGGGCTGAGTCACTCGCACCGTGCTCGCCCCGTCGCTGCTGCGGGTCGTGAGCACAGCCGCCGCGAGAGCGCATACTGCCAACACCGCGGCGCCGACAAATGCCTGCCGTCGCGTCACGGGGTGAGGACCACCTTTGTTGCCTCGCGCGTGTCGAACAGCCGGTAAGCCTCCGGCGCGGCATCGAGCGGAAGTCGATGCGTGATGATCCGGGCTGGATCGAGCCGGCCCGCGGCGATCGATTCGAGGAGTTGGTCGCGATCGTGTGCGGGGTCTCCGATCGTGAAGCGGAGCGTCAGCTCCCCTTCGAACATGAGGGCATTGTCGAGGGGGTAGTCGGGCTCGAAATGGGCGCCGACAACGGAGATGGTCCCCCGTCCGCGGGCCAGGCGGAGCGCCAGGTCGAGCGCGCGGGGTGAGCCCGCTGCCTCGATGACCACGTCCGCTCCGAGCCCGTCAGTGGCGTCGGCGACCGCCGTCGGAGCCTCCTCGGGCGCGACCGCCTGCGCGCCGAATTGCTCCGCGATCTTCCTGCGCTCGCTGACGCCGTCCACGGCGATGAGCGTGCCGGCGATGTCGGCGGCGCACATTGCGGCCATCAGCCCGACCGGCCCGCAACCGACGACCACGACGACGTCTCCGGCCGAAACGCCGCCTCGCACCACTGCCCCGTATCCCGTCGGCAGGATGTCGGCGAGGAAGATGGCGCTCTCGTCGTCGACGTCGTCGGGTAGTGCCAGCAGGCACCGGTCGGCGTGCGGGACGCGGACGAGCTCGGCCTGCCCTCCGTCCAGCCGCGGGTAGACGCCGGAGTAACCGAAGAGCGCCCGCCCGAGACATTGCGAGACCCGACCCGCGCGGCAATGGGCGCAGGTGCCGTCCGAGATCGTGCTCGTACAAACGACCCGCTGGCCCATCCGGATCCCCTCGACGTCCGCACCGACCTCGACGACGACACCGGCGAACTCGTGCCCGAGGATGGTCGTGTCGTCGAATCCGGGCGTCATGCCGTGCAGCGGGAAGAGATCGGCGCCGCAAATCGCCGTCCGCCGGACCTCGACGACCGCGTCGGTCCCGTCGATGATGCGCGGATCCTCGGCGTCGTCGACTCGCACTTTCCCGTCGCCCGCGAGGACGACCGCCTTCATGCGGGCTGCTCGATCTCGACGAGGTAACCGTCGGGGTCGACGCAGAAGAACCTGGACCCGCCCCACGGAGGCGAGTACGGTTCGGCGAGGAACTGCACACCTTCTGCGACGAGGTCGCGGTGCACCGCATCCGCGTCTTCGACCTCGAGCACGAGGACGACGTTTGCCGTTGACCTGTCGGCAGGTGTGGACATCGTCACTCCCGGCCGGTCGGGCGCCGCGTGCCCCTGTTCGGCGAGCGAGATGCGCGCACCCGCGGCGAGGAACGTCGCGTACGGCGGATCGTCGTAGGTCGCCACGAGCTCGAGCCCGAGACGATCGCGATAGAACGTCAGCGAGGCGTCGAAGTCCGAGACGGCCAGGATGGCGCCCGCGCGGGTCACCGGCACCTTCGCCATCAGTTGTGTGTCATGCCCGCGTCGGCAACGAGGAGCTGACCGGTCACCCAGCCTGCTTCTTCCGAGGCGAGGAAGGCGACGGATGGTGCGATGTCCGCGGCCTCTCCCCGCCGTGGGATGCACTGGAGCATCTGGACGAACTCGAACGCTTCTGCGTGCGGGCTGGCCATCACTCCCTCGGTCTCCGTCAACCCGGGCGCCACGGAATTCACCGTGATCCCGTACTTGCCGAGCTCCCGAGCCGCCGCGCGCGTGAACGCCCAGACGCCGCCTTTGGACGCGACGTAGTGGGCGAGGTTCGGGGTGCCGGCCAGGATGACGTTCGACGTGACATTGACGATCCGGCCGTAGCCCGCCTCGCGCATCGGCTTCTCGACCGCCTTCATCATCAGAAACAGGCCGTCGAGGTTGACCGACATGATCCGGCGCCACTCGTCGAAGGTGATCTCGTCCCAGGGGGTGAACGGGACGATTGCCGCCACATTGGCCAGCACGTCCACCTTCCCGTGGCGCGAGAGGGCCTCGTCGACGATGCGCTGGACGTCGTCGGGCTTCGATATGTCTGCCTGCACCGCGGATCCGTCGAAGCCCGCGGCCGTTCGTTCAGCTCCCTCGCCGTTCAGGTCGACCGCCACGACGCTCGCGCCCTCGGCCGCGAGCTTGTCCGCCACCGCCTTGCCGATTCCCTGCGCCGCGCCGGTGACGATCGCGACTCGATCCTGCAGCTTCATCTTTGCCTCCTAGCCCTCGTAGAAGTCCGGCGCGTGCTTGTAGCCATTCCAGGCGTCCATGTCGTGCGAGAAGAAGATGTCGGCGTCGTGCTCCGCGGCCAGCTGTTTCACCCGCTCGATCGACTTGACTCCTGCGACTGGGTCGTAGTGGAAGCCGGGCTGGACGCCCTTCTCCAGCGCCTCCGCCGTATAGACGACGTCGAAGGCGAAGACCATGGGCCGCCCTGAGTCCGGCGTGACGAGCAACGAGTAGTGCCCGATCGTGTGCCCCGGCGTCTCGAACAGCTTCAATCCGCGCGCCAGCTCGACGTCGCCCGAGATCGTCCGGAAGCTTGCACCCTCGTAGTCCCACGAGCGGTCTGAATAGCCGAAGCGCTCGAACGGCTGGCAGTTCCGCGCCTGTTCGAGCTCCTGCTCGTGCACGACGACCGTCGCTTCGGTCAGGTGCTTGTTGCCGCCGACGTGGTCGAAGTGGAGGTGCGAGTTGACGAGCGTCTTCACGTCGCCCGGCTCGTAGCCACAGAGTCGCAGCTGGGCAGGAATCGTCTGTTCCGGGGTCTGCTCCGGCAGCTCGAACGGCAAGACGGCGTTCGTGTGCTCCAGGTCGAAGCCCGTGTCGAACAGAAAGAGGCCGTCGTCGTGCTCGATCAGGAGCCCGTACGAGGGGATCCGCACCGGTGTCCCGCCGCCGATGTTCCACATCAGCTGGGCGTGGTCGATGACGATCGAGCCGTTGTCGAGGAGGTAGATCTTCACGTCCAGCCTCCTACGAGAGCGCGTTGCGGACCGCGACCAGCTTGCGCGCGCGCTCGGCCCGCAGCTCGTCGATCCGCTCGGGCGTGTAGTCGTAGAGTCCCTGGCCGGTCTTCATGCCCAGTTGTCCCTCCGCGGTCCGGTCGGTGATCGTCTTCGACACCTCGGGGGAGTTGCAGAGGTCCGCGTTCAGGTAGCTGCCGACGGCCTGATAGATGTCGAGCCCGGCCATGTCGAGCAGCTCCATCGGGCCGATCACGGCGAGCTTGTAGCCGATGCCCCAACGGACACAGCGGTCCATCCCGTCTGCGTCGATGATCCCCCGATCGACGAGATCCACCGCCTCACGCATGATCGCGTAGAGGATCCGGTTCTCGACGAAGCCAGGGACCTCGCCCTCCACCACCGCCTCATACCCGAGACGCTCGACGAGCGCGACGGCCGCGTCGATCGTCTCCTTCGTCGTGCGCCCGCCCGGAATGACCTCGATCATCGGAATCAGGTGCGGCGGGTTCGACCAGTGCATGCCGACGACGCGCTCCGGCCGCTCGCAGGCCTCAGCGATCTTGGTGATCGGGATGCCGGACGTGTTCGAGGCGAGCACCGTGTCGTCGTCGACGTGGCGCTCGAGGTCACGGAAGACCTGATGCTTGAGCTCGAGCTTCTCGGGCACGGCCTCGAGCACGAACTGGACGTCCTCGAGCGCGTCGCCGAGGTCACCCGTGTAGCGGACGGAGCCGCCCTCGACACTCGGCGTCTCGAGCTGGTCGAGCACCTTCTCCGCCAATCCGACCCCCGCCTTTGACCGCTCGAGCGCCTCGTCGCTGACGTCGTATAGGGCGACTGCGACGCCGGCGCGCGCGAGCACGGCCCCCATTCCCGGGCCCATCGTGCCGGTACCGATCACCGCCGCCCGTCGCACCGCGCGGTCTCCGGCCGTCGCATCTCCGGCGGCGGACTCCTCTACCGTGGCCATTTGCCCTCCTCCTCGAGTGTCTGGATTCGCCGCCAGACCCGCTCCGGGGTCAGCGGCAGCTCGTACATCGGGATACCGGCATCGGCGAGCGCATTCACCACCGCAGCCGGAACGGCGGCGAGCGCGCCCTCCCCGCAGCCCTTCGCCCCGAACGGCCCGGGACCGTCCTCGTTCTCGACGATGACGCAGCTCATCTCGTCGGGGACGTCTTCGAAGCTCGGGATGCGGTACTCCAGCAACGTGTCGTTCAGCAGCTGACCGTCTTCGAAGACCATCTCCTCGAACAGCGCGTTACCGAGCCCCTGCATCGTCGCGCCTTCATCCTGGCGCCTGATGAGCTGAGGGTTGATCGCACGGCCGACGTCGGCCGCAGTCGCCGTCTTTCGAACGCGCACGACCCCGGTCTCGGGCTCGACCTCCACCTCTGCGGCGCCCACGCAGACCTCCCAGAAGACCGGGCCTTCCGCGTAGGAGCCGGTGCCGGCGGGCGCGACCTCGCCGCGTCCGATCAGCTCGCCGCCGGCGAGACCGAAATGCTTCCGGATCAAGTCGGGATACATCCCCGGATCGAGCGCGTCGCCGTCGGCGATTTGCTCGAGCTGCTCGCGCACCTGCTGCGCAGCGCGTTGAACGGCGAGTCCTGCGATCGTGGTCGAGCGACTCGCGCCGGTGGACCGGTCGTACGGCGTGAAGCGCGTGTCGGCCCCGTGCACCGTCACCAGCTCGAGGGGGACGCGGAGCTCCTCGGCGGCGATCTGGGCGAACGCCGTGCGCGGCCCTTGGCCGACCTCGGTCGTTCCGACGAGCACGGCGACCCGCCCGTCAGCCTCCATGCGGACGACGGCCGTCGAGACGGGGTGCGCGCCCGCCGCGAGCAGACCGACCGAGACGCCGCGGCCGACGTTCGCAGGCTTGGGCTCGCCCCACCCGACCGCGGCGGCAACCTTTTCCACGTCTCCCACCAGGTCGGCGTCGAGCGGCTTGCCGCCGCTACGGACCTCCTCCCCGGGGCGGCAGAGGTTGTCGCGTCGGACCGCGAGCGGGTCGAGGCCGGCACGCCGCGCGAGCTCGTCGATCTGCGACTCGCCAATCCACTGGAGGTGCGTGGCTCCGAACGCCCGATAGGAGCCGGCCGGAGCGGTGTTGGTGTAGACGCAGCGGGCGTCGACGCGGTAGGCATGCCACCGGTACGGCCCCGGAGCGGCGTCGCCGCCGGTCGCGGTCACGCGCGGCCCGTTGTCCGCGTAGGCGCCGGTGTCGAACCAGCAGTCGACCTCGCGTGCGATCAGGTTTCCCTCCTTCGTCATCGCCGTGCGCATGCGGCAGCGCATGCCATGCCGCCGCGTCGTCACCATCGACTCGTCGACGCGGTTCTGGATGCGGACGGGCCGGCGCGCCTTGCGGGCGAGCGCGACGGTGAGCGGCTCCATCTTCGTGTACGACTTCGAGCCGAAACCGCCGCCGAGGTAGGGGACGATGATCCGCACGTTCGAGAGCGGCACGTCATAGAGGTCGGCGAGCTCGGCTCTCACTAGGAACGGGTGCTGGCAGGTCGACCACACCGTGATCTGATCCCCGTCGTAGTGCGCGACCACCGTGTGCGTCTCCATCGCGTACTGGTAGACCGCCGGGAACGAGTACTCGCCTTCGACGACGAGGTCGGCACGGGAGAAGACCGACTCGGGCTCCCCCCGGTCGATGCGATAGCGGTAGCAGACGTTCCCTTCACGAGGCGGGAGCGTCCCGAGACCGTGAAAGAGCCCCGGCCTCACGGGGCCCTCGTGCAGGCGCGGGGCGTCCGTTGCAAGGGCCTCGTCGAGCGTGCCGGCGAGCGGCAACTCCTCGTATTCCACCTGGATCGCGTCGACGGCGGCTTCGGCGCCGGCCTCGTCCTCCGCCGCGACTGCGGCGATCGGCTCACCCGCGAAGCGGACCCGATCGAAAGCGACGATCGGGCGATCCTTGATCGCGTGGCCCCAGTACCCGTCGAGGTCGGTGAGATCCGAAGCGGTGAGGACACAGACGACTCCCGGCATGGACTCGGCCTCCCGGGTGTCCACGGACACGACCCGGGCGTGCGCGAAGGGAGAGCGCAGGACCTTCCCGTGCAGCATGCGCGGCACGACCAGGTCGCCGACGAACTCGGCCTGCCCGCGGAGCTTCTCCCTCGCGTCCTTGCGCGGCGCGGAACGACCCACCTGCGTCAGCAGTTGCCGCTCGGCGACGGTCACGCGTCGACTCCCGCGAGCTCCGCGACGGCCTCGACGATGGCGTGGTAGCCGGTGCAGCGGCAGAGGTTGCCTGCGAGGCTCTGGCGGATCTCTTGCGCGCTCGAGAGTCGGCGCTCGTCGAGCAGGGACTTTGTCGTCAGGAGCATGCCCGCGGTGCAGAAGCCGCACTGCAGCGCCGCATGGTCGACGAACGCTTGCTCGAAACGCTCGAACTCCGGGAGCTCCGCGAACCCCTCGATCGTCAGCACCTCGCGTCCGTCGACGTCTGCGACGAGCGTGCAACAGGCGCTGACCGGGGCGCCGTCGACGAGTACCGTGCACGTCCCGCACACCTGCGTGTCACACGAGCGCTTCGCTCCGGTGAGGCCGTAATCCTCACGGAGGTAGTCGAGTAGGAGGTGCCGAGGCTCGACGTCGTCGCGCACCAATTGCCCGTTCAGACGGAACTCGATGGTCACGAAGCGGGGGAGACGTCGTCGCCGGGGCGGTCGAGCTTGCGGAGCCACGCCTGCCAGTACTCCTGCACGAGCCTGTCGTGGTACTTCGCGGGGAACATCCGCCGTGCGACCTCCTCGTCGATCGGGCGCAGTTCGCCGAGCGCGCTCGCGATCGCCTGCAGCCGGGCCGCACGTTCGAGCGTGCAGGCGGTGAGCACGGCCCACGCGACGTCCTTCCCGACTGCGAGCACGCCGTGGTTGCGAAGCAGGATCGCGTTCCGGTCGCCCAGTGCCCTCGCCACCGCGTGCCCCTGGGCCGCCTCGGTGATCAGCTCTGCCGTCTCGTCGAACACGGCGAGGCCGTCGACGAAAAGGACAGCGTCGTGCGTGAGGAGCTCGAGGCGCGCGGCCGTCGCGGCGAGCCCCGTCGCGTACGGCGGGTGGCCGTGGACGACCGCGCCGACGTCGGGCCTTGCCCGATAGACCTCGGTGTGCAGGACAGCCTCGAGGTGCATCTCGGGTGAGCCGAGTGCGTCTTCGTCGTCGAGCTCGAAGGAGATCACGTCCTCCGACTCCGTCTCGTCGAGCGCCACGCCCTTCCGCTTGATGTAGACGGTGCTGCTGTCGGGGCTGCGACCGCTGACGTGGCCGAGGGTGAGGTCGGCGTAGCCCTCGAGCGCGAGGATGCGGCAGGCGCACGCGACCTGCTCGCGGAGGGACTGCGCGGTGGCGACCACTACCGTCTCTGCGTCGGCGGGTAATCCGGATGAGGGAAGCCGAAGACCATGATCACGTCGTCGGTTCCGGTGTTCGCGACGGCATGCCACGTGTCCGGTGGGATGAAGAGCGCATCCCCAGGGGTGAAGGTCACTGTCCGGTCGTCGAGGCGGAGCTCCCCGCTGCCGCTGACGACGTACGCGACCTCCTCCGTCTCGTGCTTCACCGGGTTGAGCTCGGTCCCGGGGGTGAAGACGGAATAGCCGAGCGAGGCGCGGTTGCCCTCGGTCTGCTTGTCCGTCACGAGCATCCGGCTCCAGCTGCCCTGCGGGAGCTCGATCGGGTCGACCTGGTCGAGTGAGATGACGGCGACCTCGCTCACAGCGCCCACTCGCCGTCCCGCAGGATCCACGTGCCGTCGTCGACGATCTGCAGGCTCGCGTTGAGCACGACGCCGTCGAGATGCAGCAAGCTCACGTTCTGTCCGCCCGGATACGCGTTGTGGTTGTCACCGAGCGCGAAGTGGACGGTGCCGAGCCTGCCCTTTTCCGAGGGCGAGCCGAAGGGAGAGCGCTCGCTCGTTCCGAAGGCGAACTCCCCGATCACGTCCGCTCCGTCGACGCCGTCGATCACCTCACGTAGCCGGTCGGCCTCGGAGCCGCCCTCGATCTTCGTGCAGCGGCCTTGCTCGAGCGTCCAGTGGATCGGCGTCTCGACCTGACCCGGCAGGCCGATTCCGAGCATGACGCCGTCGACGACGATCGTGCCGGCGGTCTGGTCCTCGACGGCCGCGAACGCGACCTCGGCCCAGAGCGGCACCGGGCCCATCATCTGGCCGCGCTTCTTGATCGGTGTTACCTCGAGAGCCGGCCGGCCGTCGATCGAGACCGTCACGTCCGTGCCGTTCGCGGCCGTGACGCGGCAAAGCTTCTTCCCCTCCAGCGCGGCCATCGCATCACGCGCGCGCTGCGTCGCCTCCTCGATCATCTCGCGGGTCAGCTCCCACTCGCCCATCCCCTCCTCGACCGACGCGATCTTTCCGTTCGCCGCACACGTCTCCCGGACGGCGTTGACATGGGCGAAGCGGTTTGCCCACTCGAGGTTCGTCAGGATGATGACCTCGTCCGAGCTCATCATCGCGTTGTGCAGGTTGCGCGGCGGCGCCATCGGGAAGCGCGTGTCTACGCGGCCGCGCGCGACCTGTGCCTCGTTGTTCATGATCACCGGCCAGGCGCCCCGGTCGACGCAGACGCGTGCCACTGCATCGGCCTGCTCGCGGTGCTCGTCGTCGCAGATGATCGTGACGACGTCGTCCTGCTCGACGGACATGCAGACGTCGACCACCAGTTCGGCGTCCTTTTGCAACGTGTCGACTGCGGTTGCCATGCTCACCTCACTCGCTCGGCCGTGAATGCGGGCAGGATCTCCTTGGCGAAACGCTCGACCTGCCCGTACTGATCGATCGCTCCGAATCGGCAGATGAAGTGGTCGACGCCGCGATCGGCGAACTCGCGAAGCCACGCTCCGATCTGCTCCGGCGTGCCGACGGGACCCCAGTTGGAGAGGTCCATCGCCTTCGACAGCTCCGGGTAGTACTTCGAGATGTAGTCGTCGAAGGCTCTACGCGCCGCCTCCTCGGACTCGCCGATGTTCATGGTCACCTGGTAGGAGATCGTGTAGCGGTCGAAGTCCTCGTCGTAGCGTTCCGCGGCGTCGCGCAAGTAGCCGAGCTGCTCCGTCAGCTCCTCCGGATGTTGGGCGCGGCAGCACGTCATCCAGCCGTCTCCATACTGGATCACCCTTCTGCAGGCGCGCTCCATCCGGCGGCGCATCTCGTCGCTCGGCGCATCGCCGACGAGGCGTGGGTTCGACACGACCCAAATCGGCGGCGGCGACTGCAAAGGCCGCAGGGGCGCCATCTCCGTCCCCGAGTGAAACGAGACGCCGTCGTAATCGAAATGCTTGCCGTGGAACGTGACCTCACCGTCCGTCCACAGCGTCCGAAGAACGTGCAAACCCTCCTCCCAGATCGACCCCGCCTTCGCGTAGTCGAGGCCGAGCGCGGCAAACTCGCGGCGTACGCCTTCCTCCGGGTTCCCCTTGCAGGCGCCGAGGATCGTGCGCCCGCCGGAGATGACGTCGAGCGTCGCCCACTCGAGCGCGAGGTAGAGCGGGTTGCGTGTGGACGTCACGAGGCAGGCGGTCCCCAGCCGCACGCGCGAGGTGCGCTGCGAGATCGCGGAGAGGAGAGCTAGAGGCTCGTAGCGCGGCTTCGAGAAGAGGCTGTCACCGACCCAGACCGAATCGAAGCCCGACTCCTCGACGATGGACGACAGGTCGAGCAAGGCCTGCAGGTCGTAGTCGGGCGCGATGAGCGGCTCCCTGTTGTTGAGGTTGACGCCGAACTCGAGCGTCTTGTCGCTCATGCTTCTTCCTTTCTCTCGAAGGAGGCCTCGGCCTGGAGCAATTCGTCCGCCGTCATCGACTGCATCCGGATCTGTGGAACGCGGATGTGGTCGGCCATCAGCCTGGCCGCCGTCTCCCCGTCTCCCTTTCGCGCGGCGTCGAGGATCGCACGGTGCTCGACGACCGAGAGCCGCAGATCGCCGCGAAGCACCAGCGAGCGTCGCCAGTAGCGGTGCATCTGGCCGGCGAGACGACGGTAGATCTCCTGCAGCTTTGCATTGCCGGAGGCGTCGACGAGCCGCTCGTGGAAGAGCGCGTTGGCCTCGAAGAACTCGGTCACGCGGCCGGAAGCGGCGCAGGTCGCCATCGTGTCGGTCAGCTTCTGCAGCTCGTCGAGCTCGGGTGCCGTCAGGCGCGGCACGGCGAGCCGGACGGCGAGCTCCTCGAGCGCCTCGCGAACCTGGTACGCCTGGAGAAAGTCCTCGGACGAGAGCGAGTGCACGACGGCGCCGCGCCTGGGGCGCACGGTGACCAGGCCCTCGGCGGCGAGGCGGCCCAGGGCTTCCCGGATCGGTCCGCGGCTCACGCCGAGGCGCTCCGAGAGTGCAAGCTCCTGCAGCTCTGTCCCGGGCGGAAGGCGGTTCGAGAGGATCTCCTCGCGCAGATAGGCGTGCGCGCGCTGGGAAAGTGTCAGGTTCTCCAGCCGAGGAACTCCGTCGTTCTGTTCGCCCTGAACCGTCGCCTCGGTGGTCATTGCATCCTTCCCGCGAACGCGGTAGGGTCGCCTCGCGCGCCGATTGTTGACAGTAAGCAGCCGACCCTAACACCCGATGAACGAGGGGATCAAGCAGCAGGACGCTCGCCCTCGCGGCCGAGGTAGACGTCGGCTCGTCTCGCGCTCCACAGCCGCCCCGACAGCCAGTCGTCGCGGCGCGCCGTGGCCATGTGCCAGCCCCCGAGAGAAGTCTCGATTCGAGAGGAGGAGCTCCCGAAATGGATAGGCGTCTTCCGGTTACGGTGCTCGCCGGGCTCGTTGCAGTCGCCGTGGTGGTCGCAGCGGGTGCCGCTTTCGCGGCGACGGCAGCCAAGCAGGGAACGGTCAAGCAGGTGGCGATCGCGACGCCGGCCAAGCCGAGCGACTACGGCTGGAACCAGCAGGGATACAACGCGGCGAAGGCGGCGGCTGCGGGGGTCAGCGCGAAGTTCGTGGCCCAGACGAACATCGGCTACGACAAGACCGAGTCGGTGCTTCGGCAGCTCGCGCAGGGCGGAGCCGACTTCATCGTCGCGCACGCGAGCGGCTACGACACGATCGCCGCGCGGATCGCCAAGCAATTGAAGGTTCCGGTGATGACCTACGACATCCCCACGCAGCTGACCAAGAACTACGTCTCGAACATCACCACCTCGAGCCAGCAGGGCTCCTACCTCGCGGGAATCCTGGCCGCCCGGATGACGAAGACGAAGCACGTCGGGATCGTCATCTCCGCCTCCGATACGAACTGGTACAAGATGAGCGGCGGCTTCGTCGCCGGCGTCAAGAGCGTCAACAAGAAGATCAAGATCTCCTTCGTGACGATCAGCTCGGCCGGCTACGACGATTCGGCCGGCGGCAAGCGCGTGGTCACGAGCGTGATCGCAACGGGCGCCGACGTCATCTTCGGCATGGGCGACGGCGCGTCCTTCGGCTATCTGCAGGGAATCGAGACCGCGAAGGCGGGCCACAAGGTCTGGTTCATCGGCGACATCGGGAACATGGGGCCGATCGACAAGAAGCGCGTCCTGCTCTCGTCGGTGCTCTGGAGCTTCACGAAAGCGTTCAAGCAGGCGATCTCCGACATCAACGGGGGCAAGTACGGAACGCATGGCTACAACCTCACGCTCTCGAACGGCGGAATCTCGCTCCTCAAGACCCGCTACATTCCGGCGAATGTCTGGACGCAGATCACGACGGCCCGCGGGCGCATCATGAGCGGGACGCTGAAGGTGCCGTTGACGACGAAGGCCGGACAGGTCAAGGCTCTGATCAAGCAGAAGTAGCCGCGCCAAGGACGATGCGCGGAGACCTCGCGGCGGCCGCTTCGGCGGCCGCCGCGGCAACACGAGAGGGCTTCGAACGGGATCGCTCAGTCGCACAGGGCCTACATCGACGGGCGCTCCGTCCGGTGGGGACACCGCTGCGCCTGCGGTCGAGCTCGTCGGCATCACGAAGCGCTTCCCCGGCGTGCTCGCGAACGATGACGTCTCCGTCGCCCTGCGCCGGGGAGAGGTCCATTGCCTGCTCGGCGAGAACGGCGCCGGTAAGTCGACGCTGATCAGCATCCTCTCCGGCATGACCCGGCCAGATGCCGGCGAGATTCGGGTCGACGGCCGGCCGGCCCGCATCGATTCGCCGCGCGCGGCTCTCGAACACGGCATCGGCACGGTCTATCAGCACTCGACACTGGTGCCGGCGCTCACCGTGCTCGAGAACCTCCTGCTCGGCGAGAGCCGCGGCCTGCGGCTCGACGTTGCCTCTGCGCGCGCCCGGCTCGCAGAGCTCGGAGCGATGCTCGACGTCGACATCGAGCCGCATGCGGTAGCCGGAGAACTCGCCCTCGGACGACAGCAACAGGTCGAGATCATCAAGGCGCTCTGGCGAGGGTCGCGCATCCTCATCCTGGACGAGCCGACGTCGATGCTGACACCGCAGGGCGTTGCGGAGCTGCAGAAGGTCCTGCGGCGGCTCAAGGACGCCGGCATCGCCGTCGTCTTCATCACGCACAAGCTCCACGAAGCGCTGGCCGTCGCCGATCGGATCACGATCCTCCGTGCCGGCCGTGTGATCGGATCCCTGGCCGCCTCGGAGCTCGCAGCCAGCCCGCCCGAGGAGCTGCAGGCACGAATCGTGCAGCTGATGTTCGGCGACGAGGCGCGGGCGGTGGCGGACGTCGCCGAGCTTCAGGTCGAGCTCGAAGGGGAGGTGAAGCAAGTTCAGACCGAGCTCGCCGAGGCCGACGCTCTGCTCGAGCTCGTCGAGGTCTCGGCGCGCGGCATCGGTGGCTCCGACCCTGGACTCGAGGCGGTCTCTCTCGCCCTCCGCGAGGGCGAGGTGATCGGGGTCGCCGGCATGGACGGAAACGGGCAACGCGCGTTGGCCGAGGTCGTCGCAGGAGAGCGTCCGGCAAGCTCGGGGGAAGTCCGGCTCTACGGGGCGCCGGTACAGCGGCTCGGCGTCTCGGCCCGACAGAAGCTCGGCCTTCGCTACGTCACCGACGACCGGCTGGGCGAAGGGGTCGTGACGGCGCTGCCGGTCAGCCTAAACCTGGTGCTCAAGCGGATCGGACAACGTCCTTTCTGGCGGCACGGACGGATCGACCGAAGGGCGATCGACCGGCAGGCGCAGTCTCTCGTCGAATCCTTCGACGTGCGAACCCCGAGCGTCGCGGCGCGCGCGGGCACGCTTTCGGGCGGCAACGTGCAGAAGGTGGTTCTCGCGCGCGAGCTCTCCTTCGACCCGAAGGTGGTCGTCTTCCACAAGCCCACCTACGGCCTCGACCTGCGGACGACGCGGAGCGTGCGCGACACGATCCGGTCGTTGGCGCGCGACGGCGGCGCCGCGCTGGTGATCTCGACCGACCTCGACGAGCTCCTCGAGCTCTGTGGCCGCATCCTCGTGCTGTCGCGTGGACGCGTGGTCGGCGAGGTGGAAAATGGGCCCAACGCCGGCGAGCAGGTCGGTGAGCTGATGGTCGGCGCCGGAGAGGTCGTGGCGGCATGACTGACCTCACCACCGAGAGCACTCTCTCTCCGGAGACACGTGTGCCCACCGAGCGCGCGGCGCCCCCGCGACGCGTCGTCACGGACACATTCGACGTCGTCGTCCGCTCGATCGGTCCGGTCGTGCTGGCGCTCGCCGCCGGCGCGGTCCTGCTCCTCGCCCTCGGCCGCGATCCGATCACGTTCTACTCGAACGTCTGGAAGGGCGGTGTGCAGCTGACGGCCTGGCAGGACAGCGCGATGCGCGCCGCGCCGCTGCTGCTGATCGCGGCCGGGCTCACTGTCGTTTTTCGCGCCAACATCTGGAATCTGGGCTACAACGGCCAATTCCTGCTCGGGGCGGCGCTCGTGTCGGGCCTAGGACCGTCCCTCGTCGGGGACACGCCGCGGTGGACCGCGCTGGTCGTCCTCTTCCTGGTCGCCGGCGCCGCCGGGGCCGCCTGGACCCTGGTGCCCGCCCTCCTGAAGGCGCGCTACGGGACCAACGAGATCATCACGACGCTGATGATGTCCTTCATCGGCGTCGGGATCGCGAACATCCTGGTCAAGGGACCGTTTCAGGACACGAGCGTGAACATCCCGCAAACGCGTGTGCTCCCGCTCGACAAGATGCTGCCGGCGATTCCCGGCACGCGGATCCACGTCGGCGTGCTGGTGGCGGTCGCTGCCGTGCTGATCGTCCATTTCGTCCTCACACGCACGTCCTTCGGCCTCCGGCTCCAGGTGCTCGGCGCGAATCCGCGCGCGGCGCGGCACATGGGCGTCAAGGTGCCGCGCCTGATCGTCATGAGCTTCCTGGTCAGCGGGTTGCTGATCGGCATGGCGGCAGCAACCGACATCCTCGGGATCTGGGGGTACGTGCGCGCCAACTGGAACCCCGCGTACGGCGACACCGTGATTCCGTTCGTGTTCCTCGCCCGGCTGAACGCTCTGGCGGTCGTGCCGTTCGTGGCTTTCTTCGCCGTGCTCTCGACGGGCGGCGACCTCGCGACACAGCAGGCGAGCCTGCCGACCGACTTCCTCCTCGCGCTCGTCGCTTTGATCCTCCTCTTCATGACGGTGATCGAGTACCTCGGCCGCCGCCGCTCGCTCGGCGCCAGCTATCTCACTCCGGGGCTGGAGCAGGCGCTGCGTCACTCATGGCGTCGCCGGAAGTCGAGCGGATGAGCGATCTGCTCACCCGCACGGTCCTCACGGCCGTCATCTCCGGCGGCCTGCTCGCGGGCATCCCGCTGATGTTCACGGCGCTCGGCGAGACGATCTCCGAGCGTGCTGGCGTGCTCAACATCGGGCTCGAAGGGATGATGCTGGTCGGGGCCTATCTCGGGTTCGTGGGCGCCTACTACAGCGACTCGTTCTGGCTTGGCTTCCTCGCGGGCATCGGGGGCGGCGCGCTCGCGTCGGTCTTCATGGTCGTTTTGTGCGTGCGGCTCGGCCTTGACCAGATCGTCGTCGGCATCGCGATCACCCTGGCTGGAGAAGGAATCACGAGCGTCTTACAGGACGCGCAGTTCGGGAAGACCTATCCGCGCCTCGGCGCTCCCTCGACCCTGGCGATTCCCGGCCTCTCATCGATCCCCGTCGTCGGCAGGAGCCTCTTCGACCAACCGTTGATCGTCTACCTCGGCCTTGCGGGCATCGCGCTCACCGCCTGGGTCTTTCGCAAGACGAATGCGGGCTTGAACCTGCGCGCGGCGGGGGAGAAGCCGGAGGCGCTCGATGCCGCCGGCGTCAGCGTCCTCGCCACGCGGAGCTACGCCGCGCTCTGCACCGGCGGTCTCGCGGGTCTCGGCGGTGCGTACCTCTCGATCGTGGGCGCAGGAACCTTCACGCCGTTCATGACTCAGGGCCAGGGCTTCATGGCGATCGTCATCGCCATGCTCGCGCGCGGAAAGCCGCTCTGGGTCGTGTTCGGCTCCTTCCTCTTCGGCATCTCCCTCTCGATCGCCACTGCGCTGCAGCTCGCCGGGATCAACGTCTCGACGGACGTGGTCAACATGCTTCCGTTCCTGGCGATCATGGTGGCCCTGGTTGCGTTCGCGCGCCGCTCCTATCTGGCTCCCGCGCTCGCGATGCCGTACGTGCGCGGGGCGCGCTAGCCGATGGAGATCGCCAGCTCCTTCGTGCTCCCGTCGCCGCCCGACGAGGCTTACCGGGCGTTGCTCGACATCGAGCGGGTTGCCCCGTGCGTCCCGGGAGGGGAGCTCGGCCCGCGGGAGAGCGACGGCACGTATCCGGCCAAGATGACGGTGAAGCTGGGACCGATGCGACTCGTCTACACCGGTGTGCTTCGCGTTGCCGAGCACGAGGAGGCGATCAGGCGCGCAGTGCTGCATGCCAAGGCGAGCGCGGCGGGAGGACAGGGCACGGTCGACGCGACGATGACGATGCTGGTCACGCCCAACGGCACCGGGTCTCACGTTGCCGTCCAGACCGAGCTGGCGCTGACGGGGCGGGCTGCTAAGTTGGGACGCGGCCTCGTCGACGATGTCGCCAGGCGCGTCGTCGCAGACATGGCCGCGTGCATGGAGCGCAAGCTCGCCGACGCCGCTCCCGCGGCACCCGGGGCGGAGCCAAGGGAAACGCCAAGGCCTAGTCCCTCGGTCGTCACCCTGCTTGCGCGCGTCCTGCTGGGACGGTTGCGAAACTTCGGACGGAAAGGACAGAGATGAGGGATCCCGAGTTCACGCTGAGCGCCGGACCCACCGCCGCATCCCCCCGCACCCTCGCCGCGCTTGGTTCGCCGATCACCTATCACTACGATCCGGCCTTCCTCGAGTGCTTCCGCCGCACCGAGCGAAAGGTGGCCCAGATCCTGCAGACCACGAACGACGTCGTGCTGATGCAGGGGGAAGCAGTCCTCGGACTCGAGGCCGCCGCGCGCGGGCTCGTGCGCCCGGGGGCCCAGGTGCTGAATCTCGTCTCCGGGATCTTCGGCAAGGGAATGGGCTACTGGCTACGCGACTTCGGCGCCAACGTCCACGAGATCGAGGTCGCGTACAACGACGCCGTCGACGCCGCCGAGGTGGAGAGATTCCTGGACGGCCATCCGGAGATCGAGCTCGTCGCGGTCGTCCACTCCGAGACCCCGTCGGGCACGTACAACCCGGTCGACGCAATCGGGCCGATCGCACACGCGCACGGCGCCCTGACGCTCGTCGACTGCGTCTCGTCAGTCGGCGGCATGGCGTTCAAGGCCGACGAGTGGCAGCTCGACATTTGCGTGGCCGGCCCGCAGAAGTGCCTCGGCGGTCCCCCCGGCATGTCCCTGATGAGCGTGAGCGAGGCTGCCTGGAAGCGGATCGGCGAGAACCCCGCGGCACCGCGAGCCTCTTTCCTGTCCCTGCTCGACTGGAAGGAGCAGTGGCTGGAAGAAGGCAAGTTCCCCTACACCCCCTCCGTCGCGGATGTGCACGGCGTCGAGGCTGCCTGCGACGAGCTCCTCGATGAGGGCATCGATGCGTCGATCCGACGTCACGAGCTCGCCGCTCGCGCGGCACGGGCAGGCATCCGCGCGATGGGAATGGAGTTGTGGCCGCGCTCCGACGAGATCTCGGCCGCGTGTGTGACGGCCGTGGCGGTCCCCGAAGGTCTGACAGACGTTCAGGTGCGCGCGCACGTTCGCGAACGCTATGGAGTCATGATCTCCGGCGGACAGGGCGCTGGGAACCTCGTCCGGCTGGGGCACATGGGATTGACGGCTTCTGGCATGTATCCCGTCGTAGGTCTGGCCGCACTCGGTCGCTCGCTTGCCGACCTCGGGGCTCAGGTGGAGATCGGCGCAGGAGTCGAGGCCGCGCTCGAGGTTCTTGCATCCGAGGCGGCACCCGTCGCGTGAGGCTACCGCCGTTCGAGCTTCACAGGCCGGCGTCGCTCGAGGAGGCGGACGCGACGCTCCGGGAGTACGGAGACGACGCCGCTGTTTACTGCGGCGGTACCGAGCTGTTCCTCGTCATGAAGCTCGGCCTCGCCAGCTATCCACAGCTTGTCGATCTCAAGAGGATCGCCGAGCTACACGTGCTGGCGGAAGGAGACGGGTTCCTTTCGATCGGGGCGGCGGTGACTCACCGCGAGCTCGAGTCGTCGCCGCTGGTGCGGCGACTGTTGCCGGCGCTTGCGGAGATGGAGCACCGCGTTGCGAACATCCGCGTGCGCAGTGCCGGCACACTCGGCGGGAATCTCTCCTTCTCGGATCCCCATTCGGATCCCGCGACGTTCCTCCTGGCGGCCGGCGCCGACCTCGTCTGTCGCCGCGGCGACGCGAGCCGGACGATCTCGATGGGTGAGTTCGTTCGCGGCCCCTACGAGACCGCACTCGAGCCCGGTGAGCTCCTCACGGAGATTCGGATTCCAACGCCAGGGGCCCCGGCCGCTCTAGCCCACATGAAGTTCGCAATCCACGAGCGACCGGCCTTGACCGTTTCATGTCTCGTTCGAGCCGAGCAGGGACGGGTCGCCGAAGCGCGGATCGCCGTCGGCTCGGTGTCGGCGGTACCGGCCCGCGTGCCGGAGGCGGAAACGGCACTCCTCGGTCTCGATTTCAAGGGTGCCGAAGCAGCGCTCGCGCAGGTCGGGGACGCAGCCGCAGACGCCTCGACGCCGATCGCCGACGCGAACGGCTCCGTCGATTACAAGCGAAACCTCGTTCGCATATTCGTCGGCCGGTGTTGCCGGGAGGCGCTCGGGCGCGTCGCTTCCTCGAGAGCGCACTAAACATGGAGCAAAAGGTCAAGGGGTGACGCTCGGTGGATGGGTTGCCCTCTCGGCCTGGAGCAGCGGAGCGTCCGGAGCAGCGACGGTGGATCAGACTGACATTCGCCGGTCGGGACGGCATGACTGGTAACCGTCGGGAGCTGCCTCGGTCTAAGGTCGCGGGTCACCGGCGGGCGGTGCCGCATAGAACTCTCGAGGGTTCTCCGTGTGGTCGGGCGCATCCGCTGCTCGAGGCCGAGAGGCTCATTCGCTTTCAGATGGTGCGGAGTGGTTGGTCTGTCGCGATCGCCCAGACGAAGCCGGCGAGCTCGCGGGCGCAGGCGACGACGATCTTCTGCTGCGGTTTGCCGCGTCCGGCCATCCGCTGCCAACGCTGATAGAGGCGTTGCTGGCAGCGCCAGGCGCGCTCGACGACGATCGCGTCCTGGCCACGCTGCCGACGGGCGAGCTCGTAGCCGACCTTCGGCCGTCGGCGCGCGTGCCAGGCCGACTCCACCAGCAGCCTGCGCACATGCGCGTTGCCGACCTTGGTGATCGACCCTTGTCGGCGCTTCTCGCCTGAGGAGTGCTCCGCGGGGACGAGCCCAACGAAGGCCATGAACTCCTTCGCGCACTTGAAGCGGCTGAAGTCGCCGATCTCGGCGACGAGCGCAAGCGCGGTCAGCGTGTCGACGCCGCGTAAGCAACGCAGTTGAGCCACGAGCTCCCGCCACGGCTCCTGCTCGGCCGTCTCGCGGATCGCCCGCTCCAGTGCTTCGATCCGGGCGTCGACGAGGTCGAGGGCATGCAGATAGGTATCGAAGGGGAGCTGCTCAGCGACAAACTCGAACCACTGCTCAGACAGCCACTTGCGCCGCACCACACTCCAGGACAGGCCGGGCAGTTGCCGCCCGTGGCGCAGGCAGAACTTCGACAGCCGATGCTGGTCGCGCATCCGATCAAGCCGCGCGTCCTCGCGGGCGCGCACCAGGTCGCGCACCGCCTCCAGCCCGGGCAAGGGAACATGGATCGGCTCGAGCAGACCGCCGGCAAGCAGCCGCGCCAGCTTGCGCGCGTCGCGGGGGTCGGTCTTGACCCGGTCGCCCGGGCGCTGCGGCACCAACCCCGGCGCCACCACCGCGCAATCGATCCCTCGCTGGGTGAGGTGCCGATAGAGGCCGAAGCCGGTCGGGCCCGCCTCATAGCAGCAACGCACCGCCGGCCAACGGCGCAACAGCCGCGCCACCGCCTCCTCGTCGTAGGGCAGCGTCCGCTCCTCCAGCAGCTCGTTGGCGCGCACCGCCGCCAGCCGGATCGACCTGGCGTGAACGTCCAGCCCCACAGTTACCGTCGTAGACTCGCGCATGGTCGGCGACCTCCGTATGTGGCTCTACCGGGCCACCCCCGGCAACCCACGACAGATGCGCGGGCGCCGACCAATCTCGCCAGGGAACCGGACGCCGCCGCCCGCGGGGCTACGGCTCCATCCTGTCTAAGCGCGTCGCTCCCACCCTCCCCCTGCCGACGTAGCGTGATCTCGTTCGCCGGACTGCCCGACTCCGAACGGCGCGGGCGGTACGCCGGTACCCGCCCTTCGATGCTCTCGGCTATGGGTGCGGGGTAAGCCGCCGACGAATGCGAGACAGCTCTCTACCTCGGCTCCCGCACCGGCGAGCTGGAGCTGTTGTACACCGAAGACGATCGCCTACGCCGATGTGCACGTTGCTCATGTGGAGACGCCCACGGAGGTCGTCCCGACACGGCTGTATGTCCTCGCTACTTGGCGTCCAGCCGCACGACCGCCATCGACATCGTGTCGGACCTAGTGGAAGGAACAGATTCCCGTGTAGGTCGCCCGCGGTGACACGTGGCCAGCTAAATCGATCGCCGCAACCGAATACGTATAGCTCTTCGCGCATTTGAGGCCTGAGTCGAACCAAGACAGTGACACCGTTACGCCGAGCACCGTCGTCCCGCGCCACACCCTGTAGCCCGCAACGCCCACATCGTCAAACGACACGTCCCACGCCAGATTCACGGATGTTCTTGTCCCAGAGCTGACGTGTAGGTTCCGTGGGCTTGTGGGTGGCGTCGTATCAGCCGTCGACGTTGGGGTGGTCGGGGTGGTGGTCGTTGCCGTCGGGGCCGTCGTGGTGGTCGTCGTCGTCGGGTCCGTGGTCGTGGGCGGCGGCGCTCCGCAGCACGGCGATGGCTTCCCCAGATTGTATGCCTGGATCTCCGCGAGCACGTCGGGGTGGACCAGCAGCGGGTCGTTGTCCCAATTCCAAGAGAACGTGAGGTAGCCGCGTAAACCAGTCAGCGCGGGGTCCTTGAGGCGGTTGAGCATCTGCGCCTCCTCGAGCGCCGTCGGCCACCGCCACCAGCCGTCCGACGACTTGAACGCCTGCAACGACACGAAGTACGGCTGCGGGAGCGACTGCGCCACCGAGAGAACGTGGTCAAGCCAGGCGTAATCACAGGTGCTTGTATTGCTCCCGAAGCAGATGTACGGGTTATAGTTGAGATAGTCGGCGGTGCCGACCCACATCGAACCGTACTTGTTGAAGTGATCCCGCCAGTTGGCGTCGAGTCCGATCAGCGTGTACTTCGTCGGGGCGAGCAAGTGGATCAGGTTGCTGCGCGCCTTGTGCTGCGCCGGGGCGTTCGGACACGCGAATGGATCGGGCTCGTTTGAGAAGTAGAAACCGGACACCTTCGGATCATTCGCCATCGCCGAGACAAGCGTCGTGATCTGCGCGTCCGTCAGCTCCCAGGTGCAGGTCGAGTTGTCGTAGTCCTGTAGCCACACCTGGCCCTGCGTCCCGGCGGGAGTCGCGTCAGCCTCCGCCTTCGAGAAGACCTCGATCAGGTTGTAGCCAAATTCCGGCATCAAGTCCTGCTCAGTCCAGTTCGAATAAGCGAATCGCCAGCGTGCGGGCCAGCTCGGCAATGGAGCGATCGTGGTTGTGGTCGGCGTCGTCGTGGTCGAGCTCGTGCTGGTTGCCGTCGTGGTCGAGCTGGTGCTGGTGGTTGTCGGGGTGGTGGTGTTGGTCGAGGTCGGGGTCGTGCTGCTCGAGGTCGGCGGCGTCGCCGTCGTGGTCGAGGTGGTGCTGGTGGTTGTCGGGGTGGTGGTGCTGGTCGAGGTCGGGGTCGTGCTGCTCGTGGTCGGCGGCGTCGCCGTCGTGGTCGAGCTGGTGCTGGTGGTTGTCGGGGTGGTGGTGTTGGTCGAGGTCGGGGTCGTGCTGCTCGTGGTCGGTGTGTTTGACCCCGAGCAGGTGTCCGAACCTGAGTCGGTGAACGATTGGCCCGCAACCGGCAGAACCTGCCATTCATAACCACTCGAGTGCAACGTGAGCTTCAGGATTCCGTCGACCTGTCCGCGAACCTGGCTGTTCGCAATCGGGCTGCCGAACGGATAGTCGCCCTCATCAGCGCCGCCGATGCCAGCGACAATCTCACGGATGCCGTTCGGGTCGGCTGTCCCTGACGGGTTCTGTTTTGCGAAACGCTCGTAGTTGTGCTCGTGGCCGTTCAACACCAGATCAACCCCTGCGGCGTACATGTCGTTCCACAAGGCGGACAAACCGTTGTCACTACCGTGAACAGTCCCCGACGAGAACCTGGGCTCATGGAAATACACCAGCGTGCACGCAGACGGATGCGCCGCAAGATCAGCCTTTAGGAATTGCTCCTGGGGGGAGTTTGCGCTCGCGGAAATGCCCTCGTCTCCGGCCAGCGAGATTAGGTGCCACGCACCGAGGTCGTACGAGTACCAAAGCGCCGGAGCCCGCGAACCGAAGTAGTCGCGGTAGCCCTGCGCGTTCGTGGTGTGGAAGTCGTGGTTTCCAGGTGCAGGGAAGACCTTCGCATTCTGGCGCCCCCAGTTCGGGTCGTACTCCGTCTGGTATTGCGCCAAAGATCCGTCGGGATAGGCGTTGTCTCCCAAGAGCAACACCGCGTCCGGGTTCAGTGTGTCGAGCAGGCGGGCGGAAGGGGAACAGTCGGTTGGGGTCGCGCAAATGTCTCCGGCTGCGGCAATCACAGGGTCCCCGGCCGCAGCGCTCGGAGCGATGTAGCCCGCGGCCGCCATGCCGAGTACGAACAGAGCTACGACGATCAGAGCGAATGAGGCCGCGACGACCATCCGGCGCGGCCTCCCGCGTGGCGATGCAGGCACCGGCTCGACCCGCGGAAGCGGGGCGGGAGAGCGGAGCGTCGCGAGCAGCTGGCTCGATTTGGCCCTCGGGGACCGCGGAAGGAGCTCACGCGCTAACCGTTGTTCCTCGGGCGAGGAGACCAGAATCACCTCGGGGCTGACAGGGAGCCCGTCGAAGACGTGCTGGGATTCCGGGAGACCCACCGGACCGAAGGTTCCGGGGTCGGACGGCATCGCGGCACCCTAGCGGCTCTGGCGGACGAACGTCGACGTTGCCGCAGGCCCGCTCTGGTAGCCGAGGAATTGAATGGGGTTTGGGTGCGGTCCGGTCGGCCAGCAGCGGGCACGGCGCAGGAGGTCGGCGACGTTCAACCTGCGCTCCCTCAATGCAGGCGGGCCGCTCGACAGGTGTGGAACGGATGACGTTTCGGCGTCTTCTGGACGTCCCGTCTCGGACGCCCACTGCGCGACAGGCGGGAATATGCGGTTGTGCGGCGGAAAGGCGGAGCGGGAGCGACGGGGCTCGAACCCGCGACCTCCGGCGTGACAGGCCGGTACTGGCCCAACCGCCACGGCTGGCTGCGACCGGGAATTACCGGACCAGAGCAGGCATTTCCTGGTCACGTCCCGTCAAGTGGATGTCATAGGGCTCTGTCCTGAGCGTTGAGGACGATCGGGCCTCTGTCTAGGAGAGGAGGTCCGTGATGCTTTACGCGGCGATCGACATCCACAAGCACGCCTTTCAGGCGTCGGTGTTCGATCCCGATAGCGGTGAGGTGGTCGAGGAGCGTTTCTCGGCCGATCGGGAGGGCCTTGCCCGCTGGGCTGAGGAGTGGCGGGGCCGCGTTGTGGCGGTGGCGATTGAGGCCACGACCGGCTGGCGCTGGGTCTGGCGCGAGTTGTCCGCGCAGGGCTTCGACGTGCGTCTCGCCGAGCCGGTGCAGGCGCGGGCACTGCTCGGGCGGCGGCGCAGCGCGAAGACCGACCGCCTCGACGCGCGCTGGCTGGCGCGGCTGTTGGCGAAGGAGATGCTGCCGGCGTCGTGGATCCCGCCCGAGGAGATCCAGCGGCTGCGCGACCGTACGCGGCTGCGCAAGGCGCTCGCCGAGGATCGCCGCCGTTGGGGGCAGCGGCTTCATGCGTTTCTGTTGCACGAGGGTTGGCCGTGCTCGAAGGCGCGGCTCTTGACGCCGGAGGGATTGCGCTGGGCCGCGTCGCTGCGACTGCCCGCGCACGCGCGGCTCCAGATCGATTCGCTGCTCGCGATCATCGGCGCGCTCGAGGCGCAACTGGAGACGGTCGACGCAGAGCTGCGGCGCTACGCCCGCGCCGACCAGCGCTGCCAGGCGCTGCAGTCGATCTACGGGATCGGGCCGATCCTCTCCTGTCACCTGCTCGCCGAGATCGGCGAGGCGTCCCGCTTCCGCCGCGCCGAGCAGATCACCCGGCTGGCTGGCCTCGACCCGGTCGTCGACGAATCGGGCGAGACGAGGCGCCGTGGCCATCTCGCCAAGGCCGGCTCGCCGCACTTGCGCTGGGCACTCGTGGAGGCCGCCGTGCACGCGAACCGGCAAGGCGCGCCCTGACGTCGCCGTTTACCGGACGACCCGCGCGCGCCGCGATGCCACCGTCGCGCGCCTCACCGTCGCGCGCAAGATCGGCAAGCACGTCTACCACACGCTTCGCGAGCTCGAGCTCGAAGCGGCCTGACAGGCCAACCTTGACGCGCTCCGCGTTACACCTGAGCCGGCGCTCGTCGGCTCCTGAAGTGGAATGAGCCGTCCCTTTGCTTCCCCGACTCGACAACCTGCCCGCGATCACCGCGCGCCGAGATAGCTATGGGTAGCTCCCCGACACCCGAGGCACGGCCGCCGCCGATGCGCTGCCGACCATCCCTAGATAGGTGTACGACGCTGAGCGCGTCACCCTCGCCTGACGTTTATGCCGCTGCGGCGATCGCCATCACCTCCTCGGGCTCGTCGAGGGGATCCGTGAGCGCTTTCGCGATCGACTCGGCGCTCATGTAGCGGCGCGCGACAGCCCACTCGTCGTTTTGCTCGGCGAGCACCGCGCCGACGAGGCGGACGATCGAGCTGCGGTCGGGGAAGATCCCGACCACGTCGGTGCGGCGTCGGATCTCCTTGTTGAGTCGCTCGAGCGAGTTGTTGCTCCAGAGTTGGCGCCAGTGCTCCTTCGGGAAGCCGGTGAGGGCGAGCAGGTCGGGGCCCGCTTCGTCCAGGAGCGCCGCAGCCTCCGGGAAACGCTGCTCGAGTTGGGCGACGATCCGGCCTTGCTGCTCGCGCACGGTGGCGGCGTCGGGCTGAGCGAAGATCGTCCGGACCATCGTCGCGACGAACGACTGCGCGCTCTTCGGTACGCGCGTGAGCAGGTTGCGCATGAAGTGCGTGCGGCAGCGCTGCCAGCAAGCACCGGGCAGCGTTGCCGCGATCGCGTCGACCAGGCCGGGGTGCGCGTCCGAGCTGACCAGACGCACGCCGGCGAGGCCGCGCGCGACCAGACCGCGGATGAACGAGAGCCAGGCGGCGCCGTCTTCGGCGGTGACGACGTCGAGGCCCAGCGATTCGCGGAAGCCGTCACGGTTGACGCCGACCGCGTGCACGACGCAGGCGTTGACCGTGCGGCCGCCCTCCCGGCACTTGACCACCAGCGCATCCAGCGTCACGTACGCGTACGGCGCACCGTCGAGCGGACGGGTGCGGAAGTCCTCGACGATCTGATCGAGGCTCTTCGCCAGCCGCGAGACCTGACTCTTGCTCATCCGCTCCACGCCGAGCTGCTGCACCAGCTTCTCCACCCGCCGGGTCGAGACGCCGGCGAGATACGCGTCGGCGATCACCGACACGAACGCCTGCTCGGCGCGCCGCCGCGGCTGCAAAAGCCAGTCCGGGAAATACGAGCCCTCGCGCAACTTCGGCACGGCGAGCTCGATCGAGCCGACCCGCGTATCCCAGTCCCGCTCGCGGTAGCCGTTTCTGCGGTTGACCCGCTCCGGCGTCCGCTCACCGTAACCAGCGCCGCAAACGGCGTCCGCGTCGGCGCCCATCAGCGTCTCAGCGAACTCCTTCACCATCGCCCGCAACAGATCCGGGCTCGCCTCCTCGAGCTGCTTGCGCAACCAGCCCGCGACGTCCATCGTCTGCTCGACCACCGTGCTCCTCCTCGCTGAAGTCCGACAAGACCTCGCGAGGATGACGCGGTGGTCAGCCATCACCCGACCCGCCGCAACCACTCCGCCATCGCCTACGGCTCGCGCTCCACGGCAGCGGCGCAAACAACCTACCGGCTCATACACCACCAGCGGGGACGCTACTTGCTACCGAACTGAGCACATCTGACGCCATCACGAATCCCCTGCAAAATCAGCATCGCTCTCGCGCGGGATCTCCATCACGAGCGCGCCGAGCGGGATCGCACCGAAGGTGAAAAAGCGGTAGCCGGCGTTGATGAGGCAAGCTTCTACTAGGTACCGCGATTTCATCCAGCCACAGCGCAGCGGACTGGAGGTGGCGTGGCGCGCGTCGGCTTGATGCTCTACACCGTGCGCGAGGACTGCGCCCGCGATTTCGAGGGAACGCTGCGGGCCGTTGCCTCGCTGGGCTATGAGGGTGTCGAGTTCTTCGACTTGCACGGCCACGACGCTGCGACCGTGCGCGGCTGGCTGGACGAGCTCCGCCTCGTCGCCTGCGGCCGGCATGCGGCGCTCGATGCGCTCGAGACGCGGCTGCCGACGCTCGCGGCGGAGTGCGCGACGCTCGGTACCGACCGGCTCGTATTGAGCTGGATCGAGCCGCCGTCGTCCACCGACGCGGCGAAGGAGATGGCCGGACGACTGGCCGGAATCGCGCGCGAGAGCGCGGGGTTTGGCCTCCGCTTCGGTTTTCACAACCACGACGGCGAGGTCAGACCGCTCGACGGCGGCGACAGCTTCTTGGAAGAGCTGCTGGCCGGAGACGACCTCTTCCTCGAGCTCGATCTCGGCTGGGCCTGGACAGCGGGCGTCGATCCCGTAACTCTCCTCCGGCGCGCCCGCGGCCGATGCCCTCTCGTGCACGTGAAGGACTTCGCGAGCGCCGAGGGCCGCGAGTTCCGGCCGGTCGGGGAGGGCGCGATCGACTACGGGCGGATCCTTCCGGCCGCAGTCGACGCCGGAGTCGAGTGGCTCCTCGTCGAGCAGGACGAGACGGACGGGCCGGCGCTCGAGGCGGTGGAGCGCTCGCTCGCGGCGGTGCTGGTGGCCGTATGAAGGTCGGGATCGTCGGTTGCGGCGTGATCAGCGAGCACTACGCCGAGAACGCGCCCGCCTTCGACTTCGAACTCGCCGCCTGCGCCGACATCCAGCACTTGTACGCCGAGGCGCTCGCCGCCGAGCACGGCATCGGAGCGCTCGCGCTGGACGAGTTGATGGCCGACGCGGCGATCGACGTCGTGCTCAATCTCACTCCACCTTCGGCGCACGCCGAAGTGACACGGGCCGCACTCGCTGCCGGCAAGCACGTCTACAGCGAGAAGCCGCTCGCGCCCGACGCCGCCACGGCGACCGAGCTAGTCGCTGAGGCGGAGCGGCGAGGTCTCCTACTCGGCTGCGCTCCCGACACCTTTCTGGGTGGCGCGTTTCAGGCGGCGCGGGCGCTGATCGACGACGGCGCGATCGGCGAGCCGGTCGCGGTCAGCGCGGCGATGCTCGTCGGCGGACCCGACGTCTGGCATCCCAACCCGGAGCAGTTCTTTGAGGACGGCGCCGGGCCGCTGCTCGACATGGGGCCGTACTACCTGACTGCGATGATCACCCTTCTCGGCCCCGTGCGCGCCGTCGCCGGCTTCGCCTCGACCCTGACCGGCGAGCGCACGATCGCGATCGGCCCGCGCGCGGGCAGCAGGTTCGTAGTCGGTACGCCGAGCCACGTCGCGACGGCGATGGAGCTCTGGAGTGGCGCGACCGCGAATCTCATCGCGAGCTTCGAGGCAGCCGACCGCTACGTCTGCGACCTCGAGATCCACGGGCGCGAGGGCGTGCTCGCACTTCCCGATGCGAACGCGTTCGGCGGCCCGCTCCGTCTGCGCCGCAATCGGGGTGATTGGGAAGAGGTGCCGTACCACTCCCGCGGCGCGCGCGAGGCGCGCGGGATCGGCCTCCAGGATCTGGTAGACGCTGTCGAGGAAAGGCGCGCGCCACGCGCCTCCGGTCGCCTGGCCGCGCACGTCGTCGACGTCGCACGAAGCGTGCTCCAAGCCGCGGCCGAGAGACGCACGGTGGAGGTCGCAAGCCGCGCGGAGCGTCCGGACCCGCTGCCCGTCCTGCGGCCCGCGTAGAACCTCATCGCGCACGCCTCCCGAGGCCGCTTCGACGCCACGGAGAGGTCTAGAATCCACGGGCCCCTGCCAGCGCGCAGACGAGGAAGGTGAGGCGGACGTGGCCAAGGTTCTCTGTGTCCTGTACGACGATCCTGTTGACGGGTACCCGAGCTCGTACGCTCGAGATGCGATTCCCAGGGTCGAGCGCTACTACGATGGTCAGACGACGCCGACGCCCGAGCGGATTGACTTCGAGCCGGGTGAGCTTCTCGGCAGCGTTTCCGGCGAGCTAGGGCTGCGGCCGTTTCTCGAGGAACGCGGCCATACGTTTGTTGTCACGTCGGACAAGGACGGGCCGGACTCGGTCTTCGAGCGGGAGCTCCCGGACGCTGAGGTCGTCATCTCCCAGCCGTTCTGGCCGGCCTACCTGACGGCTGAGAGGATCGCCAAGGCGCCGGGGCTGAAGCTGGCTATCACGGCCGGGATCGGCTCGGACCACGTCGATCTGGCAGCGGCGATCGAGCATGGGGTCACCGTCGTCGAGATCACCTATTCCAACAGCATCAGCGTCTCCGAGCATGTGGTGATGATGATCCTGTCGCTGGTACGCAACTACATCCCGTCGTACCAGTGGGTCGTTCAGGGCGGATGGAACATCGCCGACTGCGTTGCCAGGTCATACGACCTCGAAGGAATGCAAGTCGGCACGGTCGCTGCCGGCCGGATCGGTTCTGCGGTGCTCAGGCGGTTGAAGCCGTTTGATGTGGGACTGCACTACACCGATCGGCACCGACTCCCCGAGGAGGTCGAGCGCGAGCTCGGAGTGACCTATCACCCCGACGCCGCGTCGATGGTGCCTGTCTGCGACGTGGTCACGATCAACGCGCCCCTCCATCCCGAGACCGAGCACCTCTTCGACGACGCTCTCATCGCCAAGATGAAGCGCGGCGCGTACATCGTCAACACCGCCCGAGGCAAGATCTGCGACCGCGACGCGATCGCGCGCGCGCTGGAAAGCGGCCAGCTCGCCGGATACGCCGGAGACGTTTGGTTCCCGCAGCCGGCTCCCAAAGACCATCCCTGGCGCTCGATGCCTCACCACGGGATGACGCCGCATATCTCAGGGTCGTCACTGTCCGCGCAGGCGCGTTACGCGGCCGGAACGCGTGAGGTGCTGGAGTGCTGGTTCGATGACCGCCCGATCCGGGAGGAGTACCTGATCGTCGATCGCGGCATGCTCGCGGGCGCCGGTGCGCACTCGTACAGCGCCGGCGACGCCACCGGCGGCTCCGACGAAGCAGCACGCTTCAAGGACCGGTAGGCGGCAGCGCCCGTCCAACCGGCGAGATGGAGACACTGGCGCAGCTGAAGTGCATCGCGTGTCGCAAGGATGCCCCGCCCGTGACGGATGAGGAGATCGCCGAGCTGCAGCCTCAGGTTCCTGATTGGGACATCGTCGAGCTCGACGGGATCAAGCGCCTGCGACGCGTCTTTTCGGTCGACGACTTTGCGCAGGCGCTGGCCTTGACGAACGCAGTTGCCGAGCTTGCGGAGGAAGAGGATCATCACCCGGCGCTGCTAACCGAGTGGGGCAGGACGACAGTCACCTGGTGGACCCACAAGATCAGGGGCCTGCATCGCAACGATTTCATCATGGCGGCGAAGACGGACCAGCTGTATCGGCCCTGAACCGACGGTGAGGCTACTTCAGGCGTTCAGCTCGGCGAGGCGGCGTGCGACGCGCGCCGCGACGCGGGCAAGCTCTTCGGCGGCCTCGGCGTCGCCCACGACACTCGACGTGAGCTGAGCGCCGACATGCCCGGCGAGCCGCTCCACCGCGTCGGCGTTCGCGGCGATCTCCTCGGGCACCTCGATCGTCCGGTGCCGCGCCTCCTCGCTCCCCGTCTCGAGGAACGCCGTGTAGGCAGCCGCGTCCTCGTCCGCAAGTTGGGTCAGTCGGGTCGAGAGAGCCTTCGCGCGAGTGACCGCCGCCTCGTCCTTTGCGAAACGGGCCGCAAGCTCGACAAGGGCTGCGGCGAACGCCCCGGTGAGCGCGACCGCGGCTCCGCTCGCGGGGGCCGGTGTGCGCTCGCCGAGTGCAGCGAGGAACTCGCCGACCTGGAGCTCGCTAACTGACACGGACGACCGCCGTGGCAAACCTAAGCCCCGTTCTTGCGGAGCTCGGCGACGATCGCCGGCACGATCTCGTGGAGGTCGCCGATCACGGCCCAATCCGCGCGCGCGACGATCGGAGCGCTCTGGTCCTTGTTGATCACGAGGATCCGCTTCGCGCCCTTGCAGCCGACGATGTGCTGGATCGCGCCGCTCACGCCACACGCGATGTAGAGGTCGGGCGCGATGCGTGCCCCCGTCTGTCCGACCTGGTCGGAGTGGGGCCGCCAGCCGAGGTTGGTGACGACGCGCGACCCCCCGACCGCGCCCCCCAGGAGGTTCGCGAGCTCCTCGAGCGCCTCGAACCCCTCCTTGCTGCCGACGCCGCGGCCGCCGCCGACGACGACCCTGGCGGTGTCGAGTCGAACGGTTCCGGAGGACGGCTCCTCCCGGCGGGCGACCCGCACGAGAAAGTGCTCGTCGGCCAGCGTCGGCATGAACTCCTCGACCGTCGTCGTCATGCCGGCGGGTCTCGACTCGACCGCGTGCGGCGCGACTGTGAGCAGCATCGGCGCGGCCGTCAGACGTGCTTCCTCGAGCAAGCTGCCACCCCAGCGCTGCCGCGTGAGTTGCAAGGCGTCGCCGTCGACCCTTGCCTCGACGACGTTCGCCGCCAGCGGAACGCCGAGCCGTGCCGCGACGCGCGCGAGCACCTCGTGCCCTCGGTCGGTGCCGGGAGCGACGACGATCTCCGGCGCGAGCTCAACGATCGCTTGTGCCCATGCCTCCGGCGCGTACTCGTCAAGCCGATCGTGCACGACGCGCCGTGCACGCGCCACGTAGCCCTCGACGTCGGCCTCGCCGAAGACCAACGCTTCGGCGTCGCCTAGCCGGGCCGCGAACGTGAGCGCCTCGAGCGAGACCGGGTCGTCGTCGACCAGGCAGAGGATCACGACGCGAGGAGTCCGAGGTCGCGCAACACCTCGACCACGCGCGGCGCCGCATCGGCCCCTCCGCCGAGGATCTCGACGTGCGACTGGTGCTCCGGCGGGACGACGAGCCTGATCGTCTCGAGCGCGCTCGAGCGCGGCCGCGGCTCGATCCGCTCGATCGGCGTCTTCTTCGCGCGGAGCCGCCCGGGCAGCGAGGCGTAGCGCGGGAGGTTGATTCCTTCCTTCACGGTCACGACCGCCGGCAGCGGCAGCTCGAAGATCTCCCAGCCTCCGCCCGCCTCGCGGCGCGCCGTCAGTCGGCCCTCCTCGATCGTGATCCCTTTGATCCCGGTGACGCAAGGGAGCCCGAGCGCATACGCGACGCGCACGCCGACCTGGTAGTCGCCGCTGTCGGCGGCCTCGTTGCCGAACAGGAGCAGGTCCAAGGGCTCCGGTCTGTCGCGGATCGCCTCGGCGAGTGCGGCCGCCGTCGCCTCGGCATTCCAGTCAGGGCCGTCCGTCTCGAGGAGCACCCCGGCGCCGATTCCCATCGCCAGCGCGTTCTGCAGCTGCTCGGTTGCCGCGGCGGGCCCGAGCGCCAGCACCGTCGTCGCCCCTCCGTGCTCCTCCACGATCCGAAGCGCCTCCTCGACGGCGCACTCCTCGTGTGGTGAGATCGTGAACCCGAGGAAGCTCGTGTCGATCGCCTGCGCGTCGGGCGTGAGCGTGATGCGCGCCCCGGTCTCGGGAACTCGCTTGACGCAGACCAGGACGTTCAACTGCGAACCCGGGTGTTCTCCGGATCGAAGAGGGATCGGCTGCCCTTGACCGCGACGGTGACGGGGTACCGGTCGCCCATGTACTGGACGAGCAGCCCGTTTCCCTCGTCCGCATGTTCGGGCGGAAGGTACGCCAGGAGCACGTGCTTGCCGACCGAGGGTCCGGAGCCGGCGCTCGTCACGTAGGCGCTACGGCCTTTGCGGTCCACGATGCGCTCGCCGTCCGGGGTGAGGATCGGCTCTCGCCCCAGCATGTACCGCTTCGCTCCGTTGGACGGTGACGTGTTGTCGTCGACGGTGAGCGTGCAGAGGATCGCTGCCGGCTCCTCGTCGCGGTGGCGCACGTGCGCCTCCTTGCCGATGAAGTCGGCGTCCTTCACCGAAGGTCGCTGCATGCCGGCTTCGACGACGTTGTACTCGGTCTCGAGCTCGGCGCCGTACAGGCGATAGCACTTCTCGATCCGGCCCGTTGTGCCGTAGACACCGATGCCTGCCGGAACGATTCCGAACGGCTCTCCCGCTTCCCGGACCGTGTCCCACATCGCCGCGCCCTGCTCCATCGGCGCGTACAGCTCCCACCCCAGCTCGCCGACGTACGAGATCCGCGACGCAAGTACGCGGACTGGCCCGACGTCGATCCAGCGGCAGCGTGCGAACGGGAACCCCTCGTGCGAGACGTCGGCGCTGGTAATCGACGCGAGCACGTCGCGCGCACGCGGCCCCCACAGGCCCAGCGTGCACCAGGCGGAGGTGACGTCGTCGAGCGCGGCGGAGCCGTCCCCGGGCAGGTGATCCTCGAACCACTTTCGGTCGCGCGGGCCGTCGAGGCCGCCTGTGACGATCCGGAAGAAGTTGTCGTCGAGCCGCATGATCGTGAGGTCGGCCTTGAAGCCACCTTGCTGATCGAGGATCGACGTGTAGACGACGCGGCCGACGGCGACGTCCATCTCGGCGATCGCCATGCGCTGGAGGTACTCGAGCGCGCCGGCGCCGACGACGTCGAAGACGGCGAACGCCGAGATGTCGATCATCGCGACCCGATCGCGCATCGCCAGATGCTCGGCGTTGATGATCGGCGACCACCAGCGCGACTCCCATTCCGCCTCGCGCGGCATCACGCGCTCGCCGTACTCCTCGAGCAGCGGCTCGTTGGACGAGTACCACCACGGGCGCTCCCAGCCGGCGGTCTCGTAGAAGACGGCACCGAGCTCGCGCTCACGCGGGTGGAACGGGCTCAGCCGCACCTCACGGTTCGACAGCCACTGCTCCATTGGGTGGACGATCCCGTAGGTGCGGTTGTAGCCCTCGGAGGAGCGGGCGTCGACGTGCCGCTTCGTGCGCTGGTGTGGATAGAACCGTGCGACGTCTGCGGTGTGCAAATCCGTCTCCGGCGCGCCCTCGACCGCCCATTCGGCGACCGCCTTCGCGATCCCGGGCGCCTCCTTGATCCAGATCGCCGCGACCGACCAGAGGTTCCTCACCTCTGTCTCTCCCAGGAGCGGCATGCCGTCCGGAGTGAGAGAGAGCAGCCCGTTGATCGCGTGCCGGATGCCCGCCCCCTCGACCGTCAGGATCTCCGGCATCAGCTCGAGCGCCTGCTCCAGCTGAGTGTCGAAGTCCTCCGACGTGAACGGCAGCTCGGTCGGCGAGAGCGCGGCCTCCTCGCTCGACGGGATGTCGTCGGGGTCCAGGAGGATCGGCCGGTGGGCATATGACCCGACCTCCATGTCGCTCCCGTTCTGGCGCTCGTACATGTTCGTGTCGACGTCGCGCACGATCGGGAAGGCGATCTCGCCCGGCGTCTCCTCGAAGAGGGGGATCGGGCCGACGCTGATCATCTGGTGCACCGCCGGCGTCAGCGGGATCGTCGCCCCGGCCATGTGCGCGATGCGCGGGCTCCAGATTCCGCAAGCGACGAACACGTGCTCGGCGTCGATCGAGCCCTTCGCGGTGTGGACGCGGCGCACCCGGTTGTGCTCGACCTCGATGCCCGTCACCTCGGTGCCGGCGAGAACGCTTGCGCCGCGTTCCTGCGCGTACTCGCGCATCAGCGTTCCCGCGCGCAGGGGATCGACGACGGAGACGCCCGGCGTGTAGAAGCCGCCGAGGACGACGTCCGGGTTGACGAAGGGGACCTGCTCGACCACCTGCTCGGGCGTCAGCAGCTCGCATCCCTCCTCGCCCCAGGAGAGCGCCGATGACATGCGCCGGTTCAGCTCCTCCAGCCGCTCTTTGGTCCGCGCGATCTCGACGCCGCCGCTGATCGTGGCCAGGCCGAGTTCCTCGTACTGCCGGGCGCTCTCCTTCGTGAGCGTCGTCATCTCCTTCGAGTGGTCGACCGGGAAGATGAAGTTCGACGCGTGGCCGGTGGAGCCGCCGGGGTTCGGGAGCGCGCCCTGCTCGATCAGCACCAGATCGGTCCAGCCGAGCCGGGACAGGTGGTACGCCATGCTGTTGCCGACGATGCCGGCACCGATCACGACGGCCTGCGCGGATGAGGGTGGAGCGGTGGTGTTCACGCGCCGGTCAGGACGCGTCGCATGGCCTCTTCGAAGTCCAGCACATGCCGGCGCATCGTTTCCTCGGCACGATCGGCGTCACCGTCGCGGATTGCCTCGAGGAGCTCGCGGTGGCCGAGCACCGCCTGCTCCAGCTCTCGCGCCCGGTCGAGTGCGAGGTACCAGATGCGGAGCGCCAGCACGTAGTACTCCTCCAGGGTCGCCTCGAGGAACGGGTTGTGGGCAGAGCGGTAGACCTGGCGGTGGATCCGCTCGTCCAGGGCCATCAGCTCGCGCGCGTCGAGGTCGCCTCGAGTCTCGAGCTCGTCGAGGAGCGTCTCCATCTCGCTGCGGTCCTCGTCGGTCGCGCGCTCCGCGGCAAGGCGCGCGACGTGGCTCTCCAGAACCGATCGCACCTCGGCGAGGCTGGCCAGATCGCGGATCTCCACGCTCGACACGAACATGCCGCGGCGGGGATAGACCTCCACCAGTCGCTCCTGCGCGAGGCGACGGAGCGCCTCGCGCGTCGGCGTGCGCCCGATGCCGAGCTGTGCCATCAGATCGCGCTCGTCGATCACCGCTCCGGGGCGCAACTCGAGCGAGACGATCATCTCTCGGATCGCGTGGTACGCCCGGTCGGCCAGCGAGGCCGCCTCGAAGTCCGAGGGCTGGAGGACACCGACCTGCCCCTTCGCCTCTGCCACGGAGATACATTACTCATATCTCAGCTCGTTCCCATCGGCACCAATCCCGGCCCGGGACGGCAGGACGCGCGTGACGACGCAGCAGCTGCCCTCGTCCCTCGAGATCGCACAGAGGGCCGTGCTGCGTCCCGTCGACGAGCTGGCGGCCGGTCTCGGTCTGCTGCCCGAGGAGGTCGACCTCTACGGACGCTTCAAGGCCAAGATCGATCTCTCCGTCCTCGACCGGCTGGCGGCGAATCCGGACGCGAAGCTGATCGACGTCACCGCGATCACGCCGACGAAAGCCGGCGAAGGGAAGACGACGACGTCCGTGTCGCTGACGCAGGGCCTGGGGCACATCGGCAGGGAGCCGGTGCTCTGCCTCCGAGAGGCCTCGCTCGGCCCGGTGTTCGGGATCAAGGGCGGCGCGGCCGGCGGCGGCTATGCCCAGGTCGTCCCGATGGAGGACATGAACCTCCATTTCACTGGCGACATCCATGCGATCGGCGTGGCCAACAACCTGCTCGCCGCGATGATCGACTCGCACATCCTGCACGGGAACGAGCTGGGCATCGACCCACTCTCGATCAGCTGGCGTCGCTGCGTCGACATCAACGACCGGGCCTTGCGCGACATCGTGGTCGGCCTCGGCGGGCGCGCCAACGGCTACGTACGCCAGACGGGCTTCGACATCACCGCCGGCTCGGAGGTGATGGCGATCGTGGCCGTCGCGTCGGACCTCAGCGACCTGCGTCGGCGACTGGGCGCGATCACCGTGGCCCAGACCTTCGAGGGCGAGAACGTCACTGCGGAGCAGCTGCGCGCGGCCGGAGCGATGACGGTCCTGCTGAAGGAGACGATCAAGCCGAACCTGGTGCAGACGCTCGAGGGGCAGCCTGCGCTCGTCCACTGCGGCCCGTTCGCCAACATCGCCCACGGCAACAACTCGCTGGTCGCCGACCGCGTCGCGCTCAAGCTGGGCGATTGCGTCGTGACCGAGAGCGGCTTCGGGGCGGACATGGGGATGGAGAAGTTCTTCGACATCGTCTGTCGTGCCGGCGATCTTCGTCCGAACGCCGTCGTGCTCGTGGCGACCGTGAAGGCGCTCAAGCACCATGGAGGCGCCCCTGAGGGAGGGATCGCGGCGGTGGAGGTGGGCGCCGCCAATCTCGCCCGGCACCTTGGGATCGTGCGTGAGTTCGGGCTGAACGCCGTCGTAGCGGTCAACCGATTCCCCGGGGATACGGACGAGGAGGTCGAGCGCGTGCGTGCGCTCGCACTGGAGCTCGGGGCCTACGGGGCCGAGGTGAACAACGCGTTCGAGGAGGGGGGAGCCGGGGCGGCAGCTCTGGCCGAGGCCGTCGTCGCCGCGGCCGAGGAGCCGAACTCGTTCGACTACGTCTATCCGCTCGATGCGTCGATCGAGGCGAAGATCGAGGCGATCGCCACCCGTGTCTACGGCGCGGACGGAGTCTTCCTGCTGCCGGCCGCCCAGGCGAAAGTCGAAACGTTCACCAATTTGGGGCTCGGTGCGCTACCGATCTGCATGGCCAAGACCCATCTGTCGCTCTCGGACGACGTCGCGCTGACGAACGCGCCCACCGGCTTCACGGTCACGGTGCGTGACCTGCGTGCGTACACGGGCGCCGGCTGGATCGTGGCGCTCTGCGGGGACATGCAGACGATGCCCGGCCTCGGCGTGACGCCGGCGGCCGTAAACGTCGACATCGACGACGAAGGAAGGACGGTTGGGCTCTTCTGACATCGACGCCGACGTCGTACGCGAGGGTGTCCGGGTCCTCTCGGCCGCCCACGACCGGGAACTGCCGCTCCGTCTGCTCGGTGGCGTCGCCGTCCGCCTGAGGGCGCGGAACGGCTTGCCTCCGGCGCTGGAACGGACATACGGCGACCTCGACTTCGTCACGGCACGGCGTGCATCGGGTCCCGCCCAGAAGTTCTTCCGCGACCTCGGCTACGAGCCGCACGTCTCCTTCAACGCGCTCAACTCGAAGGAACGCCTGCTCTTCTTCGACGAGGAGCACGGCCGCCAGGTCGACGTGTTCGTAGGCGCGTTCCGCATGTGCCACGCGATTCCGCTCGAGGGACGCCTCGAGCTGGACGAGACGTCGATCCCGCTCGCCGAGCTCTTGCTGACGAAGCTGCAGGTGATCGAGCTGAACGAGAAGGACGTGCGCGATGCGATCGCAGTCCTGCACGACCGGGAGCTCGGAGACGAGGACGGCGACACCGTCAACGCGGGACGGATCGCGCAGCTCTGCTCCGAGGACTGGGGTCTCTGGCGGACGATCACCCGCAACCTCGAGGCGTGCCGTAAGCAGGCGGGCGCATACAGCGAGGATCTCGCCGGGGTCGCCGACCAATTCTCGGAGCTCGAGGAGCGGATCGAGGCGGAGCCGAAGTCGCGCGCGTGGCGCCTGCGCGCGAAGATCGGCGAACGCAAGCGCTGGTACGAGCTTCCGGAGGAACGCGCATGAGGATTTTCTTCGCCACCGACATCCACGGGTCCGAGACGTGCTGGCGCAAGTTCCTGAACAGCGGCCAGCACTACGAGGCGGACGTGATCGTTCTCGGAGGCGACATGACCGGGAAGGCGCTCGTCCCCGTCATCCACGACGGCGCCGAACGCTGGCACGCGACGCTGCTCGAGAACCGCCAGGAGCTCGTCGGCGAGGACGCGGTCGCGGCCTTCGAGGAGGCCGTGATCCGGCGTGGCTACTACCCGTTCAGAACGACGCCGCAGGGGGTCCGGGAGCTGCAGGAGGACGAGGCGCGCTGGCACGGGCTGTTCGAGGAGGAGATGCTCAAGACCGTCGAGCGGTGGATGCAGATGGCGGATGAAAAGCTCGCCGGCAAAGACATCCGCTGCTTCGTCTGCCCCGGCAACGACGATCAGCTCAACGTCGACGACGTCATCCGCGCCGCGAAGAGCGTCGAGCTCGCCGAGGGTGAGGTCGTCGAGATCGACGGATACCAGATGGTCTCGAGCGGCTGGGCGAACCGAACACCATGGGACACCTATCGAGAGGAGGACGAGGAGGACCTCGAGATCCGGATCCGGAAGATCACAGACCAGGTGACGGCACCTCCCGAACGGACGATCTTCAGCCTGCACTGTCCTCCGTACAAGTCGGGGCTCGACGACGCTCCGCAACTGACGAAGGACATGGCGCTCAAGGAGGCGGGGCGCGCCACTGTCCCGGTCGGCTCGACCGCGGTACGGGCGGCGATCGAACGGCATCAGCCCTGCCTCGGCCTTCACGGTCACATCCACGAGGCGAAGGGCACCACGCGCATCGGTCGAACTCTCTGCATAAACCCGGGCAGCTCGTACGAGCAGGGCCAACTGCTCGGCGCGGTCGTCGACCTCGACGGCAAGAAGAAGGTCAAGCGCTTCATCCTCACGAGCGGATAGGAGGACACGAATGGCAACTGTGGCGGGGGCTCAGGTAGGAGAGCAAGCCCTTTTCGTCCGGAAGGCGACCGGCCTCGTCAAGGGCTGGTCGGTCCGCGACGCATTCATTTACTCGGCGATCTCCATCAACTTCGTCACGCTGGGCCTGTACGCGTTCTCCTTCGCGAACTTCATTCCCAGGGGCAGCCTGTTCTGGGCGGCGATCCTTTCGGGCGCCTACCTCATTTTCCAGGCGATCACGTACGCCTCGCTGATCGCGGCGATGCCGCGGGCCGGGGGTGACTACGTCTGGATCAGCCGTACGCTCGGCGGCGGGATCGGGTTCGTCTTGGCAGCCTGCGGCTGGTGGTTCATCCTCTGGCACTGGGTCCCGATCTACGCGAACATCCTCAACATCATGGTGCTGGGCCCGCTCTCGGCCATCGTCGGCTGGGATCGCGGCGTCACGTTCTGGGCGAGCCACAACGGCGTCTTCACGTCGTCGATGATCGTCGCGCTGATGGCGTCGGTGCTCGTGGCGGCCGGGATCCGGGCCTACGCGCGCTTCCAAAAGCTCTGCTTCTACGGCGGCTGCGTGGGTCTCCTGATCATGTTCATCCTCCTTGTCGCGCACTCGAAGAGCGACTTCGTCTCCGCGTTCAACTCGCAGGCGCACGACGTCTACCACACCTCCGGGGACGCGTACGCGGCGACCGCGAAGGCCGGCGCAGGGAGCTACGCGTCACTCACCTCGTTCCACTTCGGCCAGATCATGCTGTTGATTCCGATCCTGTTCTTCTTCAATCTCTGGTCGAACTGGGGCGCGACGCTGTACGGCGAGGTTCGGGGCGCGTCGGACTTCCGCAAGAACATCTACGCGATGGGCGGCGCTCTGCTCGCGACGACGGCGGTCGCGGCGATCTTCCTCGGCCTGTTCGCGCACACGTTCGGCTGGCACTGGTACCAGGCGTCGAACGCCGCTTACTGGGCCGGCACCGGGCCGCTCGGCGTCTTCCCGTATCCGGGCACTCTGGTTGCGTTCTTCACCGGGAGTGCTGCGCTCCAGTTCATCATCGTGGGCATCCTGAGCCTCTGGTTCTTCGGCTGGGTCGGGACCGTCTTCCTGTCGTCGACCCGCGTCGTCTTCGCTACGGCGTTCGATCGCGTGCTGCCCGAGACTGCGGCGAAGGTCAGCTCCAAAGGCGTTCCGTACGTCGCGCTCGCGCTGATGCTGATCCCGTCGATTCCGATCAGCTACTTCTACGCGTACAACACGAAGTTCACCAGCTGGACGTTCGACGCCACGCTGGTGATCGCGATTACGTTCCTCGGCTCGGCGGTGTCGGCGGCGATCTTCCCGTGGCGCCGGCCCGACATCTACAACGCCTCGCCGATCGCGAAGTACAAGGTGGCGGGCATTCCGCTGATCACCGCGGCGGCGACGGCCTTCATGGCAATCCTCGTGTTCGCGCTCTACAAGTGGTTCCAGGACTCCGTCTACGGGGTCAACTTCCGGAGCTCGGAGTACTACATGGCGGTGCTGTACGGCGTTGCGATCGCGATCTACGTGGGATCGTGGCTCTACCGGCGGCGGCAGGGGATGAATCTGAAGATGGTCTACGGAGAGATACCGGCGGAGTAGCCGGCGAAAACAGCGGAGCGCCTCGTGCGAACGGCGCGAGGCGCTCACTTCTCCGGGCGTAAGATCGAGGCATGGCAGGGACGGGCTGATGGAGCTCGACAAGGCCTTCGTCTGGATCACCACGCGAAGGTTGAAGCCCGGCACGCGCGAGGAGTTCAGCCGGGCCTGGCGACCGACGGAGTTCCCCGAAGGGATGCTGCGCGCGTACGAGTGCTACTCGGCCGACGGCAACGAGGTCGTCGGCATCTCGATCTGGGACTCGCCCGAGTCGCGCGAGCGTTTCCGCCTCTCCGCGGTCGAGGCCGAGCGTCGACGGGCCATGGCACCCTTCGTGATCGAGGAACGTGCGGGCTTCTACACGGGCCGTGAGCTGAAGATCCCCGAGCGCTGATCACCGTCCGACGTTGCGATAGGCTCGCCGCCCGGTGAGTGTCGAAGTGGAGACCATCCGCAGCGTCGAGGTGCCGACGCGGATCGTGCACGGGGCCGGCGGGATCGCGCGCCTCGGTGAGCTCGTCGGCGAGCTGGGCGTCACCAGGCCGCTGCTCGTCACGGACAAGGGCGTGGTCGCGGCCGGCCTGGCCAAGACCGCGCTCGCCCACGTCGAGGACGCCGTGCTCTTCGACGACGTCTACGCGAACCCGGACATCGAGCTCGTCGGGCGCGCCCATAGCGTCTACCGTGACGAGGGCTGCGACGGCCTGATCGCGCTCGGCGGCGGGAGCTCGATGGATACCGCCAAGGCGGTCGGGGTGGAGGTCGTGCACGGCGGCTCGATCAGCGACTACGAGTACGGCGCCACGCCGATCACGACCCGGATCCCGCCGCTCGTCGCCGTGCCGACCACGGCCGGGACCGGTAGCGAGGCCACCTTGTGGGCCGTGATCACGGACCACGATCGGAAGATCAAGTTCAACGTCGGCGGGACGCCGCTGATCGGCGCCTACGTCGCCCTCGTCGACCCCGAGCTCATGCTCGGCCTCCCGCCGGCGATCACGGCGGCGACGGGAATGGACGCGCTCTCGCACGCGATCGAGTGCTACACGTGCGATTACCACCAGCCCTTCAACGATGCGGTCGCGCTGCTGGCGATCGAGCTCGTCGGCCGCTGGCTGCGGGTCGCGTACGAGGACGGCGGCAACCTCGAGGCCCGAACGAACATGGCGCATGCCGCGACGCTCGGAGGGCTCGCCTACGGGACGGAGAGCGCCGGCGCGGCGCACGCGATGAGCCAATCGGCAGGCGGCGTCCACGACTGCCCGCACGGCGCGCTGACGGCGCGCGTGCTCGGCCCCGTCTGCGAGTACAACGCGCCCGCGGCGCCGGAGCGCTACGCCCGAATCGCGCAGGGCCTCGGCGTCGACGTCCACGGACTCTCGCAGCTGGAGGCCGCGCAGGCCGGAGTGGAAGAGGTCTACCGGCTCACGGACGACGTCGGGATCCCCGGCATGGAGGAGCTCGGCTTCTCGGAGGACGAGATCCCGATGCTCGCTCAGATCGCGTACGAGGATCCGCAGACGATCGGGAACCCGCGCGAGGTCGACCCGACCGGCTACGAGGAGATCTATCGCAACGCCTTCGCGAGGGGGAAGCGCTGAGCACGCGCACGACCGACTACTCGATGTACGTCGGGGGCGCGTGGGTCCAGAGCGAGTCCGGTGGCCGGACGGAGGCGACAAGCCCGGCGACAGGCGAGACGATCGGCTCCGTCCCCGAGGGGACGCGCGACGACACCCGGCGGGCGATCGCGGCGGCGAACGCGGCCGCCCGCGAGTGGGCGGGCCGCTCCGCCTTCGAGCGCGCCGCGGCCATGGAACGGGTCGCAGGGATCATCGAGGAGCGCCGGGACGAGCTCGCGCACACGCTCACGCTCGACCAGGGCAAGCCGCTGCGCTCCGAGTCGTACGCCGAGGTGGACGAGCTGATCGAGTACTGGCGAATGGCCGCAGGCGACGCGCGGCGGCTCGAGGGACTCATGCCGCCGTCGGTGGACGCGTCGAAACGCGTGCTCGCCTACCGCGTTCCGCGCGGCGTCGTCGGCGTGATCACTCCCTGGAACTGGCCGTACACGATGGCAGCGGAGGTGGTCGCCCCGGCGCTCGCCTCGGGCAACACCGTCGTCTGGGCGCCGGCGAGCTCGACGTCGGTCTGCTCGGTCAAGCTGGCGGAGTGCGTCGTGGACGCCGAGCTTCCCGCCGGCGTTTTCAACCTCGTGACCGGCCCGGGCTCCGTCGTCGGAGACGAGATTGCCGCGAACGAAGGTACACATGCCATCGGCTTCGTCGGCTCGGTCGCCACTGGCTACCGCGTCGCCGAGCGCGCCGCCGGCAAGCCGCTGCTCCTCGAGATGGGCGGGAACGGGCCCCTCGTCGTCCTCGAGGACGCCGACCTCGACGCGGCCGTCGAGGCCACGCTTGCAGCCGCGTTTCTGTGCGCAGGGCAGAGCTGCACCGCAGGCGAGCGCTTCCTCGTCCACGAGGACGTCCACGACGAGTACCTCGACAAGCTGGCCGCAGCGGTCTCGAGAGCCATTCGGCTCGGAGACCCCTTCGCGGACGAGACGACGATGGGGCCGCTCAACAACGAGGCCACTGCCGCGAAGATGGACAGTCATGTCGGTGACGCGATCGAGCGCGGCGCGGTGCTCATCGGGGGCGGCGCCCGCGCGCAGGGCTTTCCGACGGACCTGTACTACGAGGCCACGGTCCTCGACCGCGTCAACGACGAGATGGAGGTCGCCCGCGATGAGACCTTCGGCCCGGTCGTTCCGATCTCCACCATGCGAAGCGAGGACGAGGCATTGGCGATCATCGACTCGTCGCCGTACGGTCTCCTCGCCGCCGTGTTCACGAAGGACCTCCGCCGCGGCCTGCGGTTCGCCGAGGCCGCCCGAGCAGGCTGGGTCAACGTCAACGAGTCGACGAACTACTGGGAGAGCCACCTTCCGTTCGGAGGACGGGCCGGGTCGCAAAGCGGGATCGGCCGCGTCGGCGGACGCTTCTCGATGGAGACGTTCACCGAGTTCAAAACTGTCGTCGTGAATCTGGGGTAGGGAAGAGGAGGGAGCGAGCAGTGGCGCAGATCGTGGAGCATCCCGAGGTCCTGCTGTACACGCGGATCCGGAAGTCGCCGTACTTCTACGCCTCGCGCCGGCACGGCGTGGAGATGTACAGCTTCTACAACCACATGTACCACCCTCGCCACTACGGCGATCCGGTGGAGGAGTACTGGCATCTGCTCAACGGCGTCACCCTCTGGGACGTCGGGGTCGAGCGCCAGGTGGAGATCACGGGGGCCGACGCCTTCACGCTCGCGAACATGCTCGTCCCACGCGACCTCAACAAATGCGAGGTCGGGCAGTGCAAGTACGTCTTCATCACCGCGCCCGACGGCGGCATCATCAACGACCCGATCCTGCTCCGGCTCGACGAGAACCACTTCTGGATCTCCGTCGCAGACAGCGACGTGCTGCTCTGGGCAATGGGCGTCGCGTACAACTCCGGCCTCGACGTGAAGATCGGCGAGCCGGACGTCGGCCCGATGCAGATCCAGGGGCCGAAGTCGAAGGACGTCCTCGTCGAGCTGTGCGGCGAGGGCGTGCTCGAGATCCCCTATTACTTCTGCCGCGACTACGAGCTCGACGGCATCCCGGTGATGGTCTCGCGCACGGGCTACACGTCCGAGATCGGGTTCGAGATCTACTGCCGTGACGCGAGCAAGAACGGCATCAAGCTCTGGGACATGGTCCTCGAGGCGGGCAAGCCCCACGGGCTCGAGGTGATCGGGCCCTGTCACATCCGCCGCATCGAGGGGGGCATCCTCGCCCTCGGCGCGGACATGTGGTACGACACGAACCCCTACGAGGTCGATATGGGCTACGAGTGGATGGTCGACCTCGACCAGGAGGCGGACTTCATCGGCAAGGAGGCGCTCCGCAAGATCAAGGCGGAGGGCATCAAGCGGAAGCTCGTCGGCGTCGAGATCGGCGGCGCCGGGCTCGGCTCTTACAACGACGGCTCGATGATCGACTTCTTCCCGGTCTACAAGGACGGCACGCAGATCGGTCAGGTCACGTCGGCCTGCTACTCGCCGCGGCTCGAGAAGAACATCGGCTTCGCGATGGTGCCGATCGAGCACGCCGAGTTCGGGACCGAGCTCGAGGTCGAGACGCCGGCGGAGCGAACATCGGCCGTCGTCGTCCGCAGGCCGTTCATCGACCCGGAGAAGGAGATTCCGAAGCAGGACCTCGCGACGGCGGGAGCGCGGGACGAGTCGAGCAGCTAGAGGTGCGAACACGGGCCGGGAGGCGCTCGTTGAGCTACTGAGGCGTCCTCGGTACGAGGTGTTCCCGGTCGAGGGGATCGCCGATGCCGTGGTCGCGCACGTTCCGACCGAGGTCAAGGTGGCGGTCACTTCTTCGCCCGCGCGCGGGATCGAGGCAACGCTGGCGCTGTGTGAGGAGCTCGCGCCGGCCGGATTTCAGGTTGCGCCGCATATCGCAGCTCGCCTCGTCAGGGACGAGGCGCACCTGCGTGACATCTTCGCGCGGCTCCGAGCGTCGGGCATCCGCGACGTCTTCGCGATCGCCGGGGACGCGGGCACACCCGCGGGAAGGTTCGGCGGCGCCCTCGCTCTGCTCACCGCGATGGCCGAGCTCGGTGGCGGCACCGAGGACGTGGGCATCTCCGGCTACCCGGAGAGCCACCCCTTCATCAGCGACGAGACCACGATTCAGGTGATGTTCGACAAGGAGCCCTTCGCGACCTACATCGTCAGCCAGCTGTGCCTCGACGCTGACGTGATCGCCTGGTGGATCGGGGCCGTCCGGGCCCGGGGCGTCCTGCTGCCGATTCACATCGGAGTGCCCGGGCCCGTTCCGAGGAGGAGGCTCCTTCGCATCGCGACGAGGATCGGCGTGGGCGAATCCGCGCGACTCCTGCGCCGGCACGGCGGCCTCCTCACGCGCGTGCTCCTGCGCGGACGCTACGGTCCGGGATCGCTGATCGAGCGATTGCTGCCGAAGCTCGCGGACCCGGCATCCGCGATCGGCGGCTTCCACGTCTACACGTTCAACGACCTGGCGACGACGGAACGCTGGCGGCGCGAGGCGCTTCGCCGCCTCGAGGGCTGAGGATGCCATCGAGACGGCGGACGACGTCCTCGTCCACGAGGCCGCGGAGGGCAAGGGTCGTCCGGCGCCGGAGCACGTCCTCCGGCCGGCACGCCCACTCGACGTCGCGGGCATACACGGCCTGCGCGGCGATGTCCGGCCCATCCGGGTGCAGCGGCTGGAGCAGGTGGGGATCCGCCGCGGCGGGAGCCAGCACCTCCTCGGCCAGGCTCCCGTACAGGTGCACGAGGTGCGCGCAGACGGCCGGGTCGAGATCGGCGACGCGGCCGGCAAGGCGTCGCACGCCCTGGTCCGGATCGATCGCGCCGGGCAGAGGAGCCGGCCTCCGATCGAGCCGGTGCAGGCCGATGTCGGCGCTGAGCAGGTCGATCGCTTCGAGCGCGATGCGGCGGTAGGTCGTGAGCTTGCCCCCCGCCACGCTCAGCATCCCGCTCGGGCCGCGGAGGAAGACCGTCTCCCGGCGCGCTCTCACGGTCGAGCCGTCCCCGCCGGGAAGCACGCGCAGACCCGCGAACGTGGATCGGACGGCACCTCGCGCGAGCAGGTCGGGGCTGATGGCGACGGCCGCCTCGGCCAGGATCTGCTCGACGTCGACCTCGCTCGCCTCGACCGCCGCGGGCTCTCCCTCGAAGAGCGTGTCGGTCGTTCCGAGCAGGAGCATGCCCTGCCAGGGCAAGGCGAACGAGACGCGCACCTTGTCGTGCGGGATCGTGAGCGCGGCCGCCCACGGCTCATCGAGGCGAAGCAGTACGTGCGCGCCCTTGCTCAGCCGGACGGAAGGGGCCGCCGAAGGATCCTCGAGCCGCCGCACGGCGTCCACCCAGGGGCCGGTCGCGTTGACGACCGCCCGCGCCGAGACCGAGACAGCCGTCCCGTCGGCGAGCACCTCGGCCCCGGCGACGCGCCCGCGCACCGTTCGCAGCTCGCGGACCTCCGCGTAGTTGAGCACCGTCGCCCCCGCCTCGGCCGCCGCTCGGACGTTCGCGAGGCAGAGGCGACCGTCGTGCGTGACCGCGTCTGCATAGAGGCCGCAGGACTGCAGGCCGTCGAGTCGCAGGCCCGGGACATGCTCGGATGCACGCTCGGCCGGCAGGAGTCGTCTGAGTCGTGCTCGGGCGAGCGCGGCGTAAAGGACGAGGCCGGCCTGGATCGTGAGGCGGCCGTAGGGACCATTGCGGTAGAGGGGGAGCAGGAAGGGTAGGCGGCGGACGAGATGCGGTGCGACGGCTTGCATGAGCACGCGGCGCTCGTGATGGGCCTCGCGCACGAGGCGGACGTCGCCGAGCCGCAGGTAGCGGAGACCGCCGTGGATGAGCTTCGAGGAGGCGGAGGAAGTTCCGGCGCCGAAGTCCGCCTTGTCCACGAGCGCGACCGCGAGCCCTGCGCGCGCGGCCGCGGCCGCGATTCCCGCTCCGATGATCCCGCCGCCGATCACGAGTAGGTCGAATTCCCGCCGCCCCAGGTCCTCGGTCGCTGCCTCGCGAGCGCTCAGTCCCACAGTGGGTTCGTCCAGGCCTTCCGGCCGTAGCGATCTACGAGCTCCAGCCGTCCGTACGGGCTGCGCGCCGGACGCTCGAGCCGCGCTCGCGTGATCTCTGCGTCCTCCGACTCCGTCAGGATCTCACCGCCGTACCGGTAGCCGGACGGACCGGAGCTGACGGAGGTGCCCCGCTTGCGGCCCGTGCAGAGCGTGACTCGGCGACACGGACTGCAACCCACCTCCACGCTCGCCTCTTCCACGCGAAGCTCGTGCAGCACCGGACCGGTGGAGCTGTAGAAGCGGCCGCTTGCGAGCGCCTCGAGCACGGCCGCCGCCGACCGCTCGCCGACGCGCGTCCAGACCCAGGCGAAGCCACTGTCGCGCTCGGCGTGATGGGAGTCGTCGGCGGCGATGCCGAAGCAGCCCGTGCCGCGCTCGAGCAGGTCGTCCCAGTGCACCGTCGACAGGCCGCGGCCGACCTCCAGCTCGCAGCCGGCGTTGTACACCTCGATGCCGGCGACGCCGTCACCCAGGGACAATCCGCTCGCGGGCATCCCGGTCCAGTACGGATGCGCGAGATACGCGACGCCGTAGTGCTCGCCGACCCAGGCGGCGGCGTCGGCCAGGTCCGGCCGCGTGCGAACGAACTCGAGGGGATCCTCATCTATCCCCAACGCGAGCAGGTGGCCGTCCGCCTCCCCCGGGAGCAGGCAGCTCAGCTCGGAGCTCGGGATCACGAGCAGGCGATCCGTCGACGGGGCGTCGGTCCGCACCCAGTGGTCTGTGATCGCGAGCACATCGAAGCCCGCCCGTTCGTAGAGAGCGACGAGATCCTCCGGTGACAGCTCGCCGTCTGAGCGCGTCGTGTGCGCGTGCAGGGCGCAGCGAAGCCACGGCCCGGTGGCCGCGAACGGGTTGGACAATGCGGCCATCAGAAGCCAACCCTAACCATGGTGCTTCCTTGAATCCCCGGTCGTAGCACCCTACGATCGTGAAGTCCGGATCGAGGAGAGAGGGAGGAACATGGAGGACCACGAACTCCAGGAAATCGAGTTCTGGCGGAAGCTGGAAGAGGAGTCGATGAGCCGGAGCGCGATGCTCCGCCGGAGCGCGGCGGCCGCGGCCGGCTTGACGATCCTCTCCGCCCCCGCGACCGCGTGGGCGGCTCGTGCGGGCGGGGCCGAGGCGATGACCGCCGACGGCGTTCCGATCAAGAAGCTGATTGCCGCCGCGAAGAAGGAAGGACAGCTGAACGTGATCGCCCTGCCGCACGACTGGGCGAACTACGGCGAGCTGATCAGCACGTTCAAGCGGAAGTACGGCCTGAAGATGGACGAGGCCAACCCGAACGGCAGTTCCGCGCAGGAGAACCAGGCAATCCGTTCGCTGAAGGGCGACTCGCGGGCGCCCGACACCGTCGACGTCGGACCGTCGTTCGCGGTCGCGGGGGCCGAAGAGGGCCTGTACACGCCCTACAAGGTCGCGAAGTACAAGACGATCCCGGCGAAGATGAAGGACTCGCGGGCACGCTGGTACGGCGACTACTGGGGCGCGATCGCGATCGGCTACAACGCGAACATCGTCAAGCCGGCCCCGAAGACGTTCAAGGACCTGCTGAAGTCGGCGTACAGGAACAAGGTTGCGTTGAACGGCAACCCGCTGACGTCGAACTCGGCGGTCTCCGGCGTGTTCGCCGCCGCGCTCGCGAACGGCGGCTCGCTCAACAACGTCGGGCCCGGCATCGACTTCTTCAGGCAGCTCAAGAAGGCGGGCAACTTCATCCCGGTGGACGGCACGCCGCAGACGGTCGCGTCCGGTCAGACGCCGATCGTGATCGACTGGGACTACCTGAACCTGGCCTACAAGAAGGAGTTCCCGGCGGTGCACTGGACGACCACCGTTCCGTCCGACGGCGTCTACGGCTCGTTCTACTGCCAGGCGATCAACGCCAGCGCGCCTCACCCGAACGCGGCTCGGCTGTGGATGGAGTTCCTCTACTCCGACCAGGGGCAGCTGCTCTGGCTCAAGGGCTATTCGCACCCGGCTCGGTTCCAGGATCTCGCCAAGCACAAGAAGATCCCGAAGGCACTGCTCAGGGCCCTGCCGTCCGCGAAGATCTACGCGAAGGTGAAGTTCGCAAACGACGCGCAGCAGAAGGCGGCAAAGGCGAAGATCGCGGCGGAGTGGCCGACGATCTGAGGCCGGCAGCTGGCGACACAGGCTGAAGCGGCAAGCGCACTCCGGCCGGACACTCGTTCCGGCCGGAGGCGTCTTTCGCTTGCCTGGCTCGGCATCCTGCCGTTCTTCGCGTACGCACTCGCCTTTCTGTTCATTCCTGCGGGCGAGGTGATCGTCGGCGCCTTCAAGAACGCCCACGGAGGGGCGACGACCGAGCACATCCGCCAGCTCGTCCATCAGCCGTACCGCGACCAGTACTGGCTCACGATCAAGGTCAGCCTGATCACCGCAGGCGGAGGCTGCGTGCTCGGCCTCTTGATCGCGTACGCCGCGATCCGAGAAGGGACGCCGCGCTTCCTCCGGACGATCCTGACGACGTTCTCGGGAGTCGCCGCGAACTTCGCGGGGATCCCGCTCGCCTTCGCCTTCATCGCCACGCTCGGGACGATCGGCGTCGTGACGTCGTTCATGCGCGACCACCTCGGCTTCGACCCGTACGAGCACGGGTTCACGATCTTCGGCCAGACCGGCGTCGAGATCACCTACCTGTACTTCCAGATCCCGCTGATGATCCTCGTGATCGCGCCCGCGATCGACGGGCTGCGCGCCGAGTGGCGTGAAGCGGCGTCGAACCTGGGTGCGAGCTCGTTCCAGTTCTGGCGCTACGTCGGCATCCCCGTCCTGCTGCCGTCGATCCTGGGCGCATTCATCCTCCTCTTCGGCAACTCGTTCTCGGCCTACGCGACCGCGTACGGGCTGGCGGGTAACAGCGTCTTCCTCGTTCCGATCACGATCGGCTTCTACTACAGCGGGAACGTCCTCTCGGACCCGCACCTCGCGCAGGCGCTCGCCTTCGGAATGTTCGTGGTCCTGGCAGTGATGATGCTCCTCTACATCCCGCTGCAGCGGCGCTCTGCCAGGTGGATGCGGTGAGGAGGCGTTGGATCGCGCCGTCCGCGGTCGTTTGGCTGCTCGTCGCCGCCGCCTTCTTCCTGATTCCGCTGATCGCCACGTTCCTCTTCAGTCTCAGGAGCATCCAGACGAACAAGTGCTGCAGCGGCGCCGCGTATTCGCTGATCGTCCACGACCATCAGTTCTGGACCACGATCCGCCTCTCGTTCCTGCTCTCGCTCGAGACGATCGCCATCAGCCTCCTGCTCCTGGTGCCGACGGTCTACTGGGTCCACCTCAAGCTGCCACGCCTGCGGACCGTGCTCGGTTTCATGGCGCTGGTGCCGTTCGTGGTGCCGCCCATCGTTCTCGTGGTCGGCCTTCTCAATCTCTACAAGGGGGCACCGTCGTGGTTCTACGACAAGCCGTACGGCTTCCTGGCGGCAACGTATGTGATCCTCGCGTTTCCGTACATGTACTTCGCCCTCGACGCCGGCTTTCGCGCCATTGACCTGCACACACTGACCGAGGCGTCCCAAAGCCTCGGCGCAAGCTGGCGGACGACGCTGACGCGCGTGATCCTGCCGAACATCCGAGTCGCCGCGCTCGGCGGCTCCTTCCTGACGCTGGCGATCGTGATGGGCGAGTTCACGATCGCAAGCCTCGCGGCCTTCAAGACCTTCCCGCCATTCATCCAGGTCGTCAACGAGTCGCAGCCGTACGAGGCGGCGGCACTCGCGCTGGTCAGCTTCATGATCGTCTGGGCTGCGATGCTCGCGCTCGTGTTCGTCGGTCGCGGCCGCCCCCGGCCCGCCCAGGGGGCTGCGACCCGCTGATGGCGTACCTCGAGCTCCGGGAGCTGCGGCGGGCGTTCGGCCCCGTCGTTGCGCTGGACGGGATCCAGGTCGAGCTCGAGGCGGGCAAGTTCCTCTCCCTGCTCGGGCCCTCGGGGTGCGGCAAGACAACGGCGCTCCGCCTCGTCGCCGGGTTCGATCGTCCGGACTCGGGTTCGGTCGTCATCGACGGGAAGGACGTCACGCGCACCTCGCCCAGTCGCCGCGACATGGGCATGGTCTTCCAGGCATACAGCCTGTTCCCGAACCTGACCGCGGAGCAGAACGTCGAGTTCGGGCTGCGCATCCGAAGGAAAAAGCGGGCGGCGCGGCGCAAGCGCGTGGAGGAGCTGCTCGAGCTCGTCGGGCTCGGGCACGCAGGCAAGCGCTATCCGCACCAGCTCTCGGGCGGCATGCAGCAGCGCGTCGCGCTTGCGCGGGCGCTCGCGATCGAGCCCCGCGTGCTGCTGCTCGACGAGCCGCTGTCGGCACTCGACGCGAAGGTGCGCGTCCAGCTCCGCGAGGAGATCCGGAGGATCCAGACACAACTCGGGATCACGACGCTCTATGTCACGCACGACCAGGAGGAAGCGCTGTCGATCTCGGATCAGGTTGCCGTCATGTACGGCGGACGCATCGAGCAGATCGGCACGCCGTCGGAGATGTACAGCGCGCCCGCAACACCCTTCGTCGCGGAGTTCATCGGCACCATGAATCGGCTCGAAGCGGTGATCATCGACAGCGGCAGCGGCGAGATCGACCACGGCGGGACGCGTCTGACGGTCGACGCTGCACGAGGGCGCATGAACGGCGAGCGCGTGCTCGTGCTCGTGCGCCCCGAGTTGCTGGAGCTCGAGCCGTCGGCGAACGGCGCCGGCGGCGAGAACACGGTGGCCGGCGAGGTGATCACACACACGTTCCTTGGCTCGGTGACGCGCCTGAAGATCCTGGGCCAGGAGACGGAGTACATCGCCGACCTGCCGACCGCACGCGTCGACTCGCTTCCCATCGGGCTCCCGGTCATCGCCCACATACCGTCGGTAGGCACCCGGCTGCTCAGCCTGAGCGAGGAGCCAGCGTCCGACGGGCCAGATCCGGGCGATCGGTGAAGATCCCCGTGACGCCGAACGAGGCCAGCTCGAGCATCCGCGCGGGCTCGTTGACCGTGTAGACGGTCGTCGCGAGGCCGAACGAACGCGCCTTCGCGACCGCCCATGCCGTCGCGGCCCCGTTCGTGAAGCCGACACCCCATCCGTCGGCCGCGCGGCGGATCGAGACGCCGAAGCCGACGTGCTGGATCGTGCGCAGCCCCGGGCGGAGCCGCCGCGCGGCGCGCAGCGCCCCCGGCTCGTAGCAGACGATCACCGCGTCGTCGTCGACGAGGTCGAGCGTCCGCCGCACGACGTCGTGCCGCCGGTACCGGTACGGGTGCTTGAGCTCGACCATCACGCCGATCCGGCCGGCCGTCAGCTCCAGGACCTCCTCGAGGGTGGGATAGGCCCGCGCCGGCCGCGGGCGGTCATGCACGACGACGAGCCTGCCGTCCTTCGCCGCGTGGACGTCGAGCTCGGCGTAGTCGGCGCCCAGCTCGATCGCACGGCGGAACGCCGGCAGCGTGTTCTCCGGCTCGTCCCAGGACGCGCCGCGGTGGGCGATCACCAACGGTGTCACGTCACCGGAGCACTCGCCGCATCAGCTCGACGTCGATCGCGGGAACGACCTCGTCCGCAGCCGCGAGCCGCGCGGGTGCCAGCGTTCCGAGCACGCCGAAGCAGCGCAGCCCGGCGGCCTTCGCGGAGGCGACGCCGGCCTCGGTGTCCTCGAAGACGAGCACGTCGGGCGGGTCGAGCTCACCGTCGAGGAGCTCGAGGGCGCGGAGATAGCCGGCCGGGTGCGGCTTCCCGTCGCTCACGTCCTCCGCGGCGACGATCGCCCCGAAGAGGCCCGCGAGCCCGGCCGCCTCGATCACCGGCTCGATCTCGGCCCTGGCTGCGCCGGAGACGATCGCGACCGGCACGCGCTCGGCCGCGTACCGCGCCGCCGCGCGCACCTCCTCCGGCACGCTGGAGCCGTCCGCGACGAGCTCGCGGTAGCGCTCGATCCGCCGCTGGATCACCTCCTCGACGGCCGGGTGGTCGCGCCCGAGCCACGTGCGGACGATCTCCGGGTCGGAGAGTCCCGCGAGCTCGTCGAAGTACTCCTGCGCCGACAGTGGCCGCCCCTCCGCGGCGAAGAGCTCGCCGAAGATCTCGCAGAGGATCGGCTCGTCGTGCGAGAGCGTCCCGTTGAAATCGAAGATCACCGCACTGACCGGCACGAGGCGGGACGCATTATCGTCGGCGAGTGCCCTTGACGGCTCTCGCACTCGCGCTCGCGGCGGCGTTCGTTCATGCGCTCTGGAACATCCTGCTCGCGCGTGCGCGGGACATCGAGGCGGCCACCGCGGTCGCACTCCTCGTCGCCGTCGCTGCATTTGCGGTCCCCGCCGCCGCCTTCTGGCGCGCCGACGGCCGTGTGTGGCCGTACGTCGCGGGCAGCGCCGCCTTCGAGCTCGTCTACTTCGCGCTGCTGGCCGCCGCCTACCGTCGCGCCGAGTTCTCGCTCGTCTATCCGATCGCGCGCGGATCGGCGCCGGTGCTCGTGCTGCTCGCCGCCGTCGTCGTCCTCGGGGCCTCGACGTCGTGGCAGCAGGCGGCCGGCGTTGGCCTCGTCGCGGGTGGGATCGTGCTGGTCCGCGGGCTCCGTAAGGGGACGAGACGCGGCGTCGCCTTCGGTCTCGCGATCGGTTGCTTGATCGCCGCGTACACGCTGGTCGACAAGAACGGCATCCGGTACGCGAACCCGGTCACCTACCTGGAGCTGTCGATGGTTCCGCCGACGATCGCCTACGCGGCAGCGGTCGCGACGGGAAAGGGCGTCGTCGCGCTCCGGGCCGAGGCGAACCCGGCAGCCGTCGTCGCCGGCCTCGCCACGTTCGGCGCCTACGCGCTCGTGCTCGCCGCGCTTCAGCGCGCGCCGGCGGCATCCGTTGCGGCCGTCCGCGAGACGAGCGTCATCATCGCGACCGCGCTCGCGGGTGTCTTCCTGAAGGAGCGAGTCGGCTGGGTGCGGATGGGGGGCGCGGTCGCCGTCGCCGCCGGGATCGGGCTGCTCGCCCTTGGCTAGCGCGATCCCTTCCAGGGCGCGCGCCGTCGTCGTGGGCGGCGGCGTCGGCGGCTGTTCGATCCTCTACTGGCTGACGCGGCTCGGCTGGACCGACGTCGTCCTCTGTGAGCGCGCCGAGCTCACGAGCGGCTCGACCTTCCACTCGGCGGGACTCGTCGGCCAGCTGCGCGGCTCGCTCAGCCTGACGCGGATGATGATGAGCTCGGTGCAGCTCTACCGGACACTCTCGGTCGAGGTCGGGCTCGAGACCGGCTGGCACGAGGTCGGCTCGCTGCGTCTAGCCTCGTCGCCAGAGCGGATGGAGGAGCTCGACCGGCAGGCGGGATGGGCGAAGACCTTCGGCCTGCCGCTCGAGCTCGTCTCGGCCGAGGAGGCGCAGCGGCTCTTCCCGCCGATGTCCACGGAGGGCGTGCTCGGCGCCGCTTACCTGCCGACCGACGGCTATGTCGATCCCAGCCAGTTGACCTTCGCGCTGGCGGAAGGCGCGCGGCGGCGCGGCGGCGCGATCTACACCAACACGCGCGTCACAGCGATCCCGGTCGACCGCGGCCGGGTCACGGGTGTCGTCACCGACCGGGGCGAGATCGAGGCCGAGGTGGTCGTCGACGCCGGTGGGATCTTCGCGGGCGAGATCGGCCGGCTCGCCGGTGTGAACGTCCCCGTGATCCCGATGGCGCACGAGTACCTGATCACGAAGCCGCACGGCGTCCCGCTGGACGTCCCGACGATGCGCGACCCGTCGCTGCTCGTCTACTTTCGCGGCGAGTCCGGCGGCCTCGTCATGGGCGGCTACGAGCGGCACCCCGCGCCCTGGTCGCTCGACGGCATCCCGGCGGACTTCAACGGGAGGCTGCTCGCGGAGGACTGGCCCCGCTTCGAGGAGCTGATGGAGAACGCACTCGTGCGCGTGCCGGAACTCGGCGACGCCGAGGTGATCCGCCTGATCAACGGCCCCGAGGCCTTCACTCCCGACGGTGAGTTCATCCTCGGACCGACGGACGTCGGAGGCTTCTGGGTTGCCGCCGGCTTTTGCGCACACGGGCTTGCGGGGGCCGGCGGGATGGGGCAGCTCGTGGGCGAGTGGATCGTCGAGGGCATGCCGAGCCTCGACGTCTGGGAGATGGACTCGCGCCGCTTCGGGCCCCACTACGAGAGCCGCGAGTACACACTCGCCCGCACGACCGAGATCTACTCCACCTACTACGACGTCAAGTACCCCGGACACGAGCGAAGCGCAGGGCGGCCGCTGCGGGTCTCGCCGACCTATTCGCGCACGCAGGAGCTCGGGGCCGTCTTCGGGGAGAAGTCCGGGTGGGAGCGTGCGAACTGGTTCGAGCCGAACGCGGCCCGGGGGGACGAGTCGCTGAGGCCCCGCGGTTGGGCCGGCCGTCTCTGGTCGCCGGCGATCGGGGCCGAGCACGTCGCCTGCCGAACGACCGCCGCGTTGTTCGACGAGACCTCGTTCGCGAAGATCGAGATTGCAGGGGAAGAGGCCGCACACTTCCTCGAGCGCCTGTGCGACAACCGGGTTGCGCGCGAGATCGGGGCGATCACGTACACGCAGATGCTCAACCAGCGCGGGGGCATCGAGTGCGACTTCACGGTCACCAGGCTCGCCGAGGACCGCTTCCGGATCGTCACGGGCACGGCCTTCGGCCGTCACGACCTCGCCTGGATTCGCCTGCACGCACCGGACGGCATACAGGTCGAGGACGTGACCTCGAAGCACGCGTGCCTCGGACTCTGGGGACCGGCGGCCCGCGAGATCCTCCAGCCCCTGACGACGGAGGACCTCACCTTCCCGTATATGCACGCGCGGGAGCTCGCCGTCGGCTCCGTCCCATGTCTCGCCCTGCGTGTCACCTACGTCGGCGAGCTCGGCTGGGAGCTCTACTGCCCGATGGAGTTCGGCCTGCGCCTCTGGGACACGATCTGGGAGGCGGGCCGCGGCCACGGGCTCGTCGCCGGCGGCTACAAGGCGATCGACTCGCTGCGGCTTGAGAAGGGCTACCGCGTCTGGGGGGCGGACATCTCGCCCGAGGATACGCCCTTCGAGGCGGGTCTCGGCTTCGCGGTCAAGCTCGACAAGGGCGAGTTCATTGGCCGCGACGTCCTGCTTGCCGCCGGCGAGCCGGAGCGCCGCGTCGCGTGCCTGGTGCTCGACGACCAGCGCTCGGTCGCGCTCGGCTCCGAGCCGGTCCGCTTCGACGGCGAGATCGCCGGCCGCGTCACCAGCGGCGGCTACGGCTACACGGTCGAGCGCTCGATCGCCTACGCCTACCTGCCTGCGGCGGCGTCGGAGCCCGGCACCGCGGTCGAGGTCGAGATCTTCGGCGAGTGGGTCGCGGGAAGCGTCTCGGAGGAGCCGCTCTTCGACCCGAAGGGCGAGCGGGTCCGCCAGTAGTGGAGCCGGAGCGGATCGTCGAGCGCGTCTGGCCGGGTCGGGCGGCCACAATCGAGCCGCTCGGCGGCGGAATCACGAACCGGAACTTCAAGGTCGAGCTCGGCCGTGAGACCTTTGTTCTGCGGATCGGCGGCAAGGACTCCGAGCTTCTCGGGATCGACCGCTCGGCCGAGCACGCCGCCTCGCGCATCGCGGCGGAGCTGGGACTTGCGCCAGAGGTAGTCGCCTTCCTCGAACCGGAGGGATACCTCGTCACGAGGTACGTCGACGGCGAGGTCGGGAAGCTCGACGTCACGCGCGTCGGCGCCGCCCTCCGACGCTTGCACGACGGGCCGGCGTTGCCGAGTCGCTTCGACAGCTTTCGCGTCGTCGAGGCCTACCGCGCGACCGCCCTGAAGCATGGAGTCGTCGTTCCGTCCTCGTACAAGCGGGCGAGCGAGCTCGCCGACGCGATCGAGCGGCGCCGTCGCGACGCGTCGCAATGCCCGTGTCACAACGACCTGCTGAACGCAAACTTCATCGACGACGGCGATCGGCTGTGGATCGTCGACTGGGAGTACGCCGGCATGGGCGACCCGTTCTTCGACCTCGGCAACTTCGCTGTCAACCACGAGCTTGACGCTGAGGGAGAGCGCGCCCTGCTCGAGGCCTACGGGAGCGACGACGGCGATGCGCTCGTCCTGATGCGGTTCATGTCCGACTTCCGCGAGGCGATGTGGGGTGTGGTCCAGCAGGCGATCTCGGAACTCGACTTCGACTTCGGCGCCTATGCGCAGGAGCACTTCGAGCGGCTCGTCCGGACCGCGGCGGAGCCGCGTTTCGTCGCGGCGCTACGTCCGGATTGACACGCGCGCCGGCGGCATGCCTTAAATCGGCCCGATTCCGACCTGGAGGGCATCCGCATGGTGGACATCCGCGACGAGACGCCTCGCGAGGCTGCGAGCGACGAGGCCGACCTCGAGCGCTTCGGTTACAAGCAGGAGCTTCGCCGCACCCTCGGCGTCTTCAGCTCGTTCGCCGTCGCATTCAGCTACATCTCGCCGTCGACCGGCATCTTCACGCTCTTCTTCCTCGGCCTGACGACGAGGCATGGTCGTCTTCGCGTTCGTCCTGGCCCTCTTCCACAACCACCAGGGCGTCGGCGTGATCTTCGACACCGGCGGCCAGTCGCTGACGGTGAGCACGTTCCTCGTGGCGATGTTCATGAGCCTGTACGTGACGCTGCGCTGGGTGCACCCGCGCTGGCACACGCCGATCGGCGCCTGCATCGCGGTCGGCGTGCTCGCGTTCATCCCGATGCTTCAGTACGCGGGCGCGGCGATCGTCGCGATCGCGGCCATGATCTATCTCAGCTACCTGATCTGCAATCTCGCCGTCATCCGGGCGCGGCTGCGGGGGTGGCCGCGAGCGGCTGCACCCTTCTCGCTCGCGAAGTGGGGCATCCCGATCACCGCCCTCGGCCTCGCCTGGGGCGGCGGGATGCTGATCAACTCCGCGTGGCCTCGCATTCAGAGCAACCCGACTCCGAACCAGACGGGCAAGCTGCTGAACTTCCACTGGAACTGGCTGAACGACCGGCCGATCCTGTGGACGGTCGCAATCTTCATTGCAGCGGTGGGCGCGGTCTACTTCGTTCTCGTGCAGCGCACGAAGCCTGCGCACCTTCAGGCGCCCGAGGGGGAGGTATACGCGGAACAGGTGCCCGAGCCGGCTCCGGCGTCGACGGCTTAGCGATGCCTGGCTAGACAACAAATCGCGGCCTTTTCGTCTCGTTGCTCCTGGTCGAGTAGGCCTTTGTCAGTGATACCAGCGCCGGTTTCACCGGACTCTGCCCGTTGAACCTCGCAGACACTTGGGCCAGAGTGCGAGCCGATGTTCCAGCAGCTCCTCGTTAACGGGCTCGTCACCGGATCGGTGCTCGCGCTCGCGGCCGTCGGTGTCTCGATCGTCTACGGGACCCTGCGGCTCGTCAACTTCGCCTACGGCGACTACATGACGTTCGGCGCATTCATGGGCGTGCTCTTCAACGTCACGCTCGGGATCCCGATCGTTTTCTCCGCGCTCCTGGCAATGATCGCCACCGCTGTCCTCGCGGTGGCGCTGGAGTTCACACTCTGGCGGCCCCTACGCTCGCGAAGTGCCGGCTTCATGAGCCTCTTCCTCGTCTCCGTTGGGCTTGCGCTCGTGCTCCGGCATCTGATCTATCTCGTGGCGGGGCCGCAGCCGCGAACTTACGCCGTCGACCCGTACAAGGTCTACGTGATCGGCAAGGTCAGGCTGTCGGGCGCGCAGGGGATCGCGATCGTGGTCGCGGCGGTCGGGATCGTCCTCGTCGGTCTTCTGATCGCCCGGACCGGCGTCGGCCGGATGATGCGCGCCCTTGCCGACGACGTGCAGCTCACCGCCGTCTCGGGCGTCCGGACCGGCCGCGTGATCGTTGCCGTCTGGATCCTCTCCGGCCTGCTCGCCGGTCTCGCGGGCGTCCTCGCCGGGCTCGTGCAGACCTCGTTCAATCCTCAGCTGGGCTTCACACTGCTGCTCCCGATCTTCGCCGCCGTCGTGCTCGGCGGCATCGGCAGCGCCTACGGTGCACTCACAGGCGGCCTCGCGCTCGGGCTCGCGATGGAGCTGTCGACGTGGCCGGAGCTCGCGGGTGGGGTCGACCCGACCTACAAACCGGTCGTCGCCTTCGGTCTCCTTGTACTAGTGCTCCTGCTTCGCCCGCAGGGCCTGTTCGGAAGAGCGCGCGTCGTTTGAGCACGATCGCCAGCTTCGGCTTCTGGTCGTTCGTCGGCATCGTGGCCGGGATCTACACGCTGTTCGCGCTCGGCGTACAGGTGCAGTTCGGCTTTGCTGGCCTGCTCAACTTCGGCCATGTCGCCTTCATGGGGATCGGCGCATACACGATGGCGATCCTCGTCGTGAAGGAGGACCTGAACATGTGGGTGGCGGCGGGCTGTGGAATCGCGCTCGCGATGCTTGCAGGCGTCCTGCTCGGGCTGCCGACGCTGCGCCTACGAGCGGACTACTTCGCGATCACCACGATCGCCTTCAGCGAGATCCTCCGCTACGTGGCGACGAACGAGGACCGACTCACGGGCGGCTCGCAGGGAACGATCAACCTCGCCGGCATCGGACGCACGGCCCAGTACGACGGAGCGTGGCAGAGCTTCCTGAGCAAGGTCGAGCGCGTGCTCAACGTCAGCGGCGACGTCGCGACGCTGATTCTGGTCTGGTCGGTGGCAGCGCTCGCGGTCGGCGCGGTGTGGCTGGTGATGAGGACGCCCTGGGGGAGGGTGCTGAAGGCGATCCGGGAGGACGAGGACGCGGTGGCATCGCTGGGGAAGAATGTCTTCGCCTACAAGCTCCAGGCGCTCGCGGTGGGGGCCGCGCTCGGGGCCGTCGCCGGCCTCTTCTACGCGTGGCAGTTCAGCTTCTTCAGCCCGGATGATTTCGCTCCGCTTCTGACCTTTTTCGCCTGGATGATCGTCATCCTCGGTGGCCTCGGCCGCGCCTGGACGGTGCCGGTGGGGGCGATCGTCTTCGGTGTCATCTTCGCCGGTACTCGCTTCTTCGACTTCCCGCCCTTCTCGCTGCTCGACTCGACCGAGCGCGCTTACGTCCGGCTGATCGTGATCGGCCTCGTGATCATCGGACTGATGCTGTTCCGACCGCAGGGCATCTTCGGCAGCCGTGAGGAGATGGTGCTCGAATGAACGCACCCATCCTGGAAGTCCGCGACGTCACGCGCTCCTTTGGCGGCCTCCGCGCCGTCGACTGCGCCTCCCTGGACGTCGAGCCCGGCTCGATCACCGCCCTGATTGGTCCAAACGGTGCCGGCAAGTCGACGCTTTTCAACGTCGTCTCCGGCTTTCTAGCCGCCGATCGAGGGACTGTTCGGTTCGAAGGGCGGCGCATCGACCGCTCGGCGCCGCATCGGATTGCCCGTTTCGGACTCGTGCGGACGTTCCAGGTGCCGCGTGCGCTGACTCGCCTGTCGGTGCTCGACAACGTCCTGCTGGCCGCCTCGGGGCATCCGGGCGAACGGCTGAGCGGGCTCTTGCTTCGCCCCGGCCGGGTGCGGGCCCGCGAGCGGAAGGCGCGTGAGCGCGCGACCGAGCTGCTCGAGCTCGTACGCCTCGAAAGTCACGCCGGTGACTACGCCGGCGTCCTCTCGGGCGGCGAGCGCAAGCTCCTCGACTTCGCCCGGGTGCTGATGGCCGGGCCGCGGCTCGTCCTGCTCGACGAACCCATGGCCGGGGTCAGCCCTACGCTCGGGCGGCAGCTCGTCGAGCACGCGCTCGGCCTTCGCGCAGATCTGGGCATGACCTTCCTCTTCGTCGAGCACGACCTGGACATGGTGATGGAGGCGAGCGACCGCGTGATCGTCATGAACGAGGGACGCGTGATCGCGAGCGGCGCGCCGGCCGACGTTCGCGCCGACGAGCGGGTCGTGGACGCGTATCTCGGGACGACGCTCTCGCGATGAGTGGCCCGCTGCTCGAGGTTTCGGACGTGGAGGCCGGTTACGGCGATGCGCTCGTCCTGCGCGGGGTATCGCTCGCCGCCTCGCCGGGCGAGCTCGTCGCGATCATCGGCCCCAACGGTGCTGGCAAATCGACGCTCTTGAAGGTCGTCTACGGACTCCTTCGCCCTCGGGCCGGAACGATTCGCTACGCAGGGAACGACGTCACCGGGCTGCAGCCCGAGCAGCTCACGCGGCTCGGGCTCAACTACGTGCCGCAGCTCGCGAACGTTTTCCCGAGCCTCTCGATCGCCGAGAACCTGCAGGTCGGCTGCGTCTCGCTGCCGCGCGCGGAGCGGCGGCAGGCGCTCAACGACCTGTACGCGCACTTCACGCTGCTCGAGGAGCGGCGTCGCCAGCGAGCGGGGACCCTCTCGGGCGGGCAGCGGAAGCTACTCGCAATCGCTCGCGCGCTCGTGACGCGGCCGAGGGTGCTGCTGCTAGACGAGCCCTCGGCGGGGCTTTCGCCGCAGGCGGTGGAGCTCGTGTTCAAGCAGCTTGCCGAGGTCAACGAGCGCGGGATCGCGATCGTGATGGTCGAGCAAAACGCCCGCCGTGCGCTCGCGCTGGCCGATCGGGGCTATGTCCTCGACATTGGCCGAAACGCTCACGAAGGGGCAGGGCACGCGCTCCTCCACGACTCCAAGGTTGCAGAGCTCTACCTCGGCGGCTCGAGGACGGCGTCGAGCTCCACCTCTACGGGTGGAAGGTGATCGTTCTCTGGGTTGTGATCTGGCCGCTCGAGTACTTCCAGATCTCGTAGACGGCGGAGCCGGGGTCGCCGTTCTTGTCCCAGTCGATCGGCCCCCAAGCGCCCTCGTAGTTGATGTCCTTGCGCGCGAGCAGGAGCTTCACTGCCCTGTCCATGCTCTTGTAGGTCACTTTCGTGCCGGGAGGGCCGGACACTGCCCGGAGCTGCGTCTTGATCTTCGATCCGGTCGCGGAACAGGCCTTCACGGCTGCGAGGAAGGCGAGGTTGGCGGCGTCGAACGCTGTGCCCTCGAAGCCGGTGTACGGCTTCGCGCCGTGAACCTGCCTCTTCCAGAGCGCGTCGAAGGCCGCACGGGCGGGCGCGCCGACAGACGTTGCCGCAGTGCCGCGCAGTCCCTCGGCCGGGGCGCCGAGCGCCTTCAGCACGTCGGCGTTCCTGAGCGCCTCGGTCATCAGCGTCCGCGACGCCTGCCACTTCCCGGTCCGGACGAGCGACGGAACGAACTTCTGGAACGTCTCCGGAAAGTCGATGATCACGTATCCGGCCGGAGTGCCGCTGACGAGCCTGCCGGCCTCGGTGTCGTAGTTCGCCTGATCCGGGTTCCAGCGGAGCGTCTGGCCGACCTTCCCGCCGAGCTTCCTGTACTGCGTCACGAAGAGCTGCTCGAGGGCAGTCCCGAACGCGTCGTTGCGGGCGCCGACGTTGACCGTCTTGCCCTTCCCGAAGGCGCCGATGGCAGCCTGGGCGAGCACCCTGCCCTGGAGGTAGTCGGACGGATAGACACGCCAGAGATAGCCGTTGTCCTTGATGCCCGTGATCTGCGGAGCGCTCGAGGTGGGGCTGATGTCGACCACACGGTTCGGGATCGCCACCGACTGCGCCATCGGAATCGTCGCGCTCGAAGCCATCTCGCCGATGATCACGCTGACGTGGTTGGCCTTGACGAGCTTTGTGGCGGCTTCGACCGAGGCGGAGGCTTGGGTCTGCCCGTCCTCCGAGGCGACGAGCTTCACCGACATCTTCGTGAGCTTCAGCCGCTTGAGCGAGGCGTTCTGCATGCCGACCGCGAGCTTCACGGCGCGGTCGAGATTCGCTCCGTACGCAGCCAGACCGCCTGTGAAGGGGAGAACGTCGCCGATTCGGAGCTGGAACGCGCAACTGCGCTTCGCCGCGCTCGTCGACGCGCTTCCACCGGTCGCCCACGCTGCGGACGCTGCGACAGCGACGAGCAGCGCGGCCATGACCGCCTTCCGCCAGTTGTTCACGACTGCCTCCTCCGTCGGTCCCGAGCCCCGATCATCGACCCAAACATCTTCCGATGCAAGGTGGAAGCCGGCGCCGACGGTTCGTATGCTCAGCCGACCGTGACCGAGATGCAGCTCTACGACCTGCGTGTCACCGTCGAGCGAATCGAGGGCCGCTCCGTCTGCGGGCTCCAGGTCGGCGACTACTTCGAGCTGACCGAGTCGAGCAGGATTCGGATCCCCGAGGGCCACCACTTCTGCATCTACGCACTCCAGTCGGTGCTGCCGCTGTTGCCGGCGAAGCAGCGCCAGCTCCCCGAGTCGGATTGGCTGGAGCAGGACTCGCTCGTCTGCTGCCCCGATCCCGACGAGCGTCTGGTGATGCGGATCGAGCGCATCGGCCAACGGACACTCCGCACCGACGAGCTGACGTGACCGACGGCGGGCGCGAGCTCGGCCTGGGCCTCCAGACGGACAAGCGGCCGGGCGAGTACGGGGCGCTCGCGAGGCTTGCCGAGGAGGCGGGCTTCTCGGTCGTCACGGCGTACAACGACCTCTGGTTCCAGCCGCCGCTGCCTGCCCTCCTCGAGATTGCGGCCGCGACGGCGCGCGTCCGAGTCGGGCCGTCGTGTCTCAACCCCTTCACCACTCATCCGGTCGAGCTGGCCGGTCAGACCGCGGTGCTGGACACGGCGTCGGACGGGCGCGCCTTCCTCGGTCTCGCGCGCGGGGCCTGGCTGGAGGCTTTGACGATCGACCAGTCGGCCCCAGTGACCGCCATCCGAGAAGCTTGGGCCGTCGTTCGGCGTCTCATCGCGGGGGACGACTCCGGCTTCGCGGGGCAGCGGTTCTCGCTTCCGCCGGGCGAACGGCTCCGCTATCCGGTGCGGCGGCGGGAGGTCCCGCTGCTGATCGGAACGTGGGCACCGCGCCTCGCGGCCTTTGCGGGCGAGGCCGCACAGGAGTTGAAGGCCGGGGGAAGCGCGAACGCCGAGCTCGTCCCGGTGATGCGCGAACGGATCGGCAATCCGGAGGTGGGCATCGTGCTCGGCGCGGTCACGGTGGTCGACGATGACGGCGACCGCGCCCGGCGGATCGCGCGCCGCGAGGTCGCCGCGTATGTCGACGTCGTCGCCGACCTCGATCCGACGATCGCCCTCGACCCGGAACTCCTCGGGCGGGTGCGTGCGCTCGTAGCGGTCGGAAACCACCAGGCGGCCGGGGCGCTGCTACCCGAAGAGGTGCTCGACCGGTTCGCATTCGCAGGGACTCCGCAGCAGGTCGTGCTCCAGGCGGAGGGTGTGCTCGCCGCCGGCGCACGGCGGGTCGACTTCGGAACGCCGCACGGCGAGCCGGAGCGCCGTGGGGTGGAGTTGCTCTGCAAGGAAGTTGCGCCGCGGCTCCTGTCGATGGCCGAGACGCGAGGCTAGACCGCCTGCGGCTCGGGCACGAGCCGTCCTTCCGCAAAGCGGCCCGGGTCGAGGACGCGGAGCGCCTCGTCCTCGCGCCCCTCGAGCACGGCCTCGGCCATGATCCTTCCGACCGCGGGCGCGAGCATGAAGCCGTGACCGCTGAAGCCCGCGGCGACCCAGACGTGCTCGCGTACGCGGCCGAGGATGGGCTGGCCGTCGGGCGTCATGTCGTAGATGCCCTCGACGAGCGCCGGCAGCGCGATGTGCACGAGGCGGGGCAGGACCTCCTCCATGCAGCGCTTCACGTTGCCGCGCCAGCGCTCCCGGCCCGTCTCGGGCGCGCCGGCGGCGCCGAGGTCGCTTGCCAGCAGGCGCCCGTCGGCCAACTGCTTGGCCGCGAAGCGGCGTTCCAGCGAGACGACAAGCGGTTCGAGCAGCCGCTCGCGCACAGGATCGCTGAAGAACAGGAAGCGCGACTCAGCCCGGATCGGCAGTTCCGGCAGCAGGTCCGGCGTGTCGACCCCCGCCGAGACGATCACGGTCTCGGCATCGACGTCACCCCCGCGCGCGAGGCGCGCGCCGCCGCCGTCCTTCAGCGCGATCACGTTGTCGAGCGTGACGTCGGACAGGGCGCCGAGGGCCTCGACGATCGACTGCGGCCGGTCGAAATAGGCGTCCTCCGAACACCATGTGCCGCCGACGACGCTGGCAACGTCGAGGCCCGGTGCAAGCTCGGCGGCTTCGGCGGGTGCGACGACCCGTGAGGGGATGCCGAGCTCGTTCTGGAGCCTGACACTCGTCCGCATCACTTCGAGCGCCGCCTCGGAATGTGCGAGGAAGAGGTAGCCGCACCTGCGGAGTCCCGGATCGACCCGCATTCGCAGCCGCTCGCGCGCCTCGGCGTAGAAGCCCATCGACTCGCGCGCGAGCACACAGTTGACGCGCGTGCCCCACTGCTGGCGGACGCCGCCCGGTTGGACACCGGAGGCACCGGCGCCGATCGCTGTGCGTTCGACGACAGTGACCGACGCACCCCGCTCGGCGAGTTGGAGCGCGATCGAGAGGCCGACGACGCCGGCGCCGACGACCATGACCTGGGGTCCGTTGTCCATGCGCCGAGCGTAGACTCGCCGGGCGTGTTCGACTACGCGGAGCGACGGCGACGCCTGACCGAACGGATGCGCGTTCAGGGCGTCGACGCTCTGTTTCTCGCCCCCTCCGCCGACCTCGAGTACCTCACGGGAGTCGAGCGCCAGATCCCGAGCTTCGGGCAAAGCTCCTACGCCCACGGCTGGGTGGCCGGTGCGTTCTTCCGGCCTGACGCCGATCCGGTTTTCGTGCTTCCGCGGATGGTCGCCGCCTTCGACCTGGAGCGCGAGCCGGAGGGCGAGGTCGTGATCGTCAACGAGACCGACGACGGCTTTGCCGTCTTCGAGCACGTCGCCCGCGGCGTCGGCGACCTTGGCACGATCGCCGTCGGCGACCGGGTGTGGGCAGAGACCGTGCTCAATCTCGGGCGCATCTTCGGACCCGAACGCATCCGCATCGGTTCGGCGCTCGTGAACGACCTGCGCCGGGTGAAGACGTCCGAGGAGCTCGAGGCGATGGGGCGCGCGATTCAGACGGTCGAGGCCACGATGGCGGCCGTCACGCCGCTCGTCATTCCGGGCGCGACGATGGCCCAGCTGGCCGAGGCGGTCGAGCACGAGCTGCGTGCGGCCGGCTCGCGCGCACCCTCGTTCCCGACCCACGTCTTCACCGGGCTCGGCGAGGGCGAGCTCGACTCGACGACGCCGACCGCGAACGCGCCGATGCCGGAAGGGACTTCTGTGATGTTCGACTTCGGCGGGGTCGTGGACGGCTACTGCTCGGACTTCGGCCGAACGATCTATTGCGGCGACCCGCCGGAGGACTACCGCGACGTGTACGAGATCATGCTCGCCGCGCAAGAAGAGGGTCGCCGAGCGGCCGCTGCGGGCACTCCCGCAGCCGAGGTAAACGCTGCCTGCCGGAGACCGATCGAAGAGGCGGGCTTCGGTGAGCACTTCCGCCACCGGATGGGCCACGGAATCGGCCTAGACGTCCACGAGCGCCCCTTCATCTCAGCCGAGGAGGTCATCCCTCTCGAGCCCGGGATGACCTTCACCGACGAGCCGTCGATCATCATCCCGGGCCGCTTCAGCGTCCGCATCGAGGACATCGTCGTCTGCGAGGAGGGCGGCGGCCGCAAGCTGAACGGCTATCCCGCCGCCCTCGTCGCGAATGAGTAACTAGCGGGGCGCCACCTGCGTGACGTCGACCTGGTACTGGGCGTTGAAGACGGCGTTCCTGAGGTCCTTCGTCGACACGAAGACCTGAGTCGGCTGCAGGAGCGGGAAGAATGGCCCGTCCTGGTTCAGCTTCCGCTGGATCTGCCGGTAGACCGTCTGGCGCGCCTTCGTCTTCGTCGTGATCCGCGCCTTGGCGGCGAGTCGCTCGAGCGCCGGGTCCGAGCCCGCCGGCCAGCCGGCGCGCGTCCCGACCAGCTCGCCGGGCATGAACGCCAGGTAGTCCAGGGGATCCGGGTAATCGGGCCCCCAGAGGGAGAGACCGAACGCCATCTTCCCGTCGCGGTACTTCTGGAGCCACGTTCCGACGGTCGCGCCGCCGAGGTCGACATGGAATCCGGCCGCCTGGAGGTTCGCCTGGACCCGTTGAGCGAGAGAGGCGAACGGGACCCCGTTGATCGTCAGGTCGCTCGGAAACTCGAGTGTGATCGTCCGGCTGCCCGCGCCGGAGGCGGCCAGCTCGGTTCTCGCCTTCGTGAGGTTCTGCTTGATCGCCTCCTTCCTCGGAAGTGAGCCGAGGAACATCGACGGGATGATCCCCGGCGCCTGGATCGCGCCCGGCCCGGCGACGCTCACGATCGAGCGGTAGTCGAGCGCGAAGCGGACGGCGGCCTGGAAGTGCTTGTTCGACGTGAGCGAAGAGATCTGCGGGTTGTTGTTCGCGAACAGCCAGAAGATCCACGTCGACGGCCCGGTTCTCACGTTCAGGCGCTTGTTGCCCCTGATCGTCTGCGCCTGGTCGGCGGACAGGTCGATCGCCACCTCGTGCTTTCCGCGCTGGATGTTGATCAGCTGCGTCGGCGCGACCATGTTCCGGACAACGACCGTCTTGAACGCGGCCTTGCGCTTCCCCCAGTAGCGTGGGTTCGGCACCAGCGTGATCTGTGACGTGACGCTGTAGCGCTGCAGGAGATAGGGCCCGCTGCCGGCGCCGCGTGAGGCCGCCGAGTTCAGCCACTTCTCCGCCTTGTCGTTCTTGTCCCCGCCGGCTGCCGCCGTTCCACCGTGCTTCCGCACCAGCTTCGAGTTGACGATTCCGAGCGACGTATTCGTCAGGATCGAAGGCAGCGCAGCGTTCGGCGTCTTCGAGCGCAGGACGGCCGTGTACCTGCCGCGCGCCGACACCGTGACTCCGTCGAGGAGGAAGGACGGGTTCCCCTTGAGGTTGATCAACCGCCGGAAGGAGAAGACGGCGTCAGCCGAGGTAAGCGGCGTCCCGTCTGCGAAATGGACGTCCCGGCGCAGACGGAAGACGAACGTCTTCGCGTCCTTGGACGCCGACCACGACTGCACTAGGAGCGGCCTTGGATGGGCGAGGTCGCCGCCCTTGTAGGTGAAGAACGTGTCGTAGATGCCGCGGTCGACGATCGCCGCGGTGGGTTCGAATGCGCGCTGCGGGTCAGCCGTCTTGATCTCGAATGAGCGGTCGACGACGAGCGTTGCGCTCGGGGCCGAGGGCGCCAGGGTGGCGCCGGATGCGCCGGCGGCCGTGGTGAGGACCACCACTGCCGCGAAGGCGCCTTTGAGAGCCCGGCGGATGCGGAAACGGTTCATGGCGGCCTCCGGTGGAAGAGGGTCGGAGGCCTGCGAGCTTATTCCTCCGCGCGTGGAAGTGGTAGCCGCCGGGCCCGCTCGGCCGGTCGTGCCGCCGGGCCACCGCCCGCCTGCAGCCAGCACGCCACGGTGCGCTGGCCCGCGACCGTCAACGTCACGGGATCTTCCGTCGAGCAGCGGTCGAACGCGTAGGGGCACCTTGGATGGAAGCGGCAGGCCGCGGGTGGTCGAGCGGGATCCGGCACCTCTCCAGGGAGCGCTTCGGGCAGGACGCCGCTCCCGTCCGGGCGGGGAACGGCCCCGATCAGCGCCTCGGTGTACGGGTGCAGCGGGAGCGACCAGAGCGAGCGCGTCGGACCGGTCTCGACCATCACGCCGAGGTACATGACCGAGACCACGTCGGCTACGTGGCGGACGATCGCGAGGTCGTGGGAGATCAGGAGCAAGCTGAGCGAGAGGCGGCGCGAGAGATCGACGAGCAGATTCGCGACCTGCGCCTGCGCCGAAGCGTCGAGCGACGCGAGCGGCTCGTCGAGGACGAGCACGGACGGGTCCGCCGCGAGCGCCCGGGCGATGGCGACCCGCTGCCGCTGTCCGCCGCTGAACTGGTGCGGGAAGCCGTCGGCCGCGCTCACGGGTAGGCCCACGAGGTCGAGCAGCTCCTGCACTCGGGCCCGCCGGCGGCGCCGAGGTAGGAGGTCGAGCGTGGCAAGGGCGTCGGCGATCTGAGCGCCGATCTTGCGGCGGGGGTTGAGCGAGGAGTAGGGGTTCTGGAAGACGAGTTGGAGCCGAGCGAGCTCGCGCGGGCGAGCCCGGCGGGTCAGCGGCGTCACGGGCCGACCCTCGAAGCGGACAGTGCCGCCGGTTGGCGCCACGAGCCCCACCGCGGCCCGCGCGAGGCTCGACTTGCCGCAGCCGGACTCACCGACAAGGCCGACGATCTGGCCACGCTCGACGGTCAGGCTCGCGCCGGCGACCGCCGGGACGCGGATTCGGCCGCGCCGCTCGTAGGTCACCTCGACGTTGTGGAGCTCGAGCACGCTCACTCGACCGCGAACGGGTCGACGGGACAGGCGAACGCGTGCCCGTTCACGTGTACGAGGTCGGGCACGTTTCGCACACAGCTGTCGAGCGCATGGGGGCACCGCGGATGGAAGGCGCAGCCGCTCGGGATCTGCCGCGGGCTCGGCGGTCTGCCACCGATCGCCACGAGTGGCCTTTCCCCGGCCGCCTCGGGGTGGGGGAGAGCGTCCAGCAGCGCACGCGTGTACGGATGACGCGGCCGCTGCAAGAGCTCGGCGCGGCCCGCGGACTCCACGAGGCGTCCCGCATAGAAGACCGAGATGCGGTCGGCGATGGACGACATGACTCCGAGGTCGTGCGTGATCAGGAGCACGGACAGGTCGGCCTCACGCCTGAGCCGGTCGAGCAGCCGGATGATTCCGGCCTGCACCGTGACGTCGAGGGCAGTCGTGGGCTCGTCTGCGATCAGGAGCTTCGGACCGCAGGCGAGCGCGATCGCGATCGCGATCCGCTGCCTCATCCCTCCGCTGAACTGATGTGGGAACGAGTGAAGTGCTCCCTCCGGATCGGGGATGCGCACCTGCTCGAGCAGGTCGATCGCGTGCCTGGCGGCCGCCCGCCGGTCGAGCCGGAGGCGCCGCCGGACGTGCTCGGTCAACTGCTTCCCGATCGAGAGCATCGGGTGTAGTGCAGTGAGCGGGTCCTGAAAGACCATCCCGATCTCGCGACCGGCAACGCTCCGGAGGTCTCTCGGGCGTAGCCGCAGGAGATCACGGCCGTCGAACGCAGCACGTCCCTCGACGACGGCTCCCGGCGGCAGCAGGCCGAGTAAGGCGAGCACCGACATCGTCTTCCCACTGCCGCTCTCGCCGGCGATGCCAAAGACCTGTGCCGGCTCGACGTAGTAGCTGACGCCGTCGACGATGGTCACAAGCCCGCCCGGCGTGGGCAGCCGGACACGGAGTCCTTCGACCTCCAGAAGCGAGGTCACCGGTCCTCTTGTCCGCCCCAGGCCGTGCGCGGGTCGAAGATGTCGCGCAGGCTGTCGCCGAGGAAGTTGAACGCGAGCACGGCGGTGAAGATGGCAAGGCCGGGGAAGGTCCCGATCCACCACCACTGGAAGTACTGCGCCCCGTCGGCCACCATCGAGCCCCACTCGGCCCGCGGAGGCTGCGCACCCAGCCCGAGGAACGACAGCCCGGAGAGAAGCAGGATGGCGTTGGCGAGGTCGAGCGTCGCCAGTACGAACACCGGTCCGGCGACGTTGGGAAGAACGTCGCGAAAGAGTGCCCGGCGGGCCGAGGAGCCGAGCAGCCGGGCCGACTGGACATATTCCGAGTCCCCAACCGAGAGCACGAGACCGCGGACGACTCTCGCGTATGAGGGCCAGGCGACGACGACGATAGCGAGGGCGGCGTTCTGCAGACCTCGGCCGAGCACGGCCGCGACCACCATCGCGAGGATGATCGGCGGAAACGCGAAGACCAGATCCGCCGACCGCATGAAGAGTCCGTCGACCACGCCGCGGAAGTAGCCGGCCAACGCACCGATGAGCCCGCCGATGGACGCCGCCAGGATGACCAGGAGCAATGCGATGGGCACCGACACGCGCGAGCCGTAGAGGACGCGGCTGAGGACGTCGCGTCCAAGCTCGTCGGTTCCGAAGAGGTGGCCTCCGGACGGGCCTTGCGACGGCGCGAAGGTCTGGGCGAGCGGGTCGTGCGGGGCAATCAGCGGCGCGAAGATGGCGACCGCCAGCCATCCGACCGCGATCACGCCGCCGGCCACCGCCAGCGGCTGCCGCCACGCGGGGCGAAGGCGGCCCCGGCCCCTGTTCGTCCGCAGCCGGGCCGCGACCGTGCTCATGTGACCCGAATCCTTGGATCGATCACGCCATAAAGGACGTCCACGATGAAGTTGACGGTGATGTAGACCACGGCAACGAACAGGCTGACGCCCGCGATCGCGGGCACGTCGAGATTGACGGCCGCCTGATATGCGTACTGGCCGACCCCGGGCCAGGAGAAGATCTTCTCCACCAGGACCGCCCCGGTGAGGACGTTCGCGAACACGAGCCCGAGCACAGTCACGACTGCGGGCAATGCCGCGCGGAGGATGTAGCGCGTGACGACGAGCCGTTCCGGCAGGCCCTTTGCCCGGGCCGCGCGGACGTAGTCGTTGCCGACGACCTCGAGGACGGCCGAGCGCGTGTAGCGGGTGAGCAAGCTGACGTTGAAGGCGGCGAGCACGAGAGCCGGCAGCACCAGGTGGTGCAGCGCCTGCACGAACAGGCCCCACTTCGCCGCGAGTAGCGCATCGACGGTGTAGAGCCCGGTCTTGTGCGGCGGGGGCGTCACCCCGGGGTCGAGGCGGTCCGCGCCCGGGAACCACCCGAGCTTGTAGAAGCCGAGATAGAGCGTGACGAGGGCGATCCAGAACGTCGGCATCGAGATGCCGCCGAGCGAGACCACCCGCAAGACGTGGTCGGCGGGCCGGTTCCGGCGCATGGCGGCGATCACCCCGAAGGCGATCCCCAAGACGGCCGCGATGAAGACGGAGTAGAGGGCGAGTTCCGCCGTAGCGGGAATGAACTGTCCGAGGTCGTGCGTCACCGCTTCATGCGTCAGCGCGGATTGGCCCAGATCGCCTTGGACGAGGTGCTGGAGGTACAGCCAGTAGCGCAGGGGCAGCGGCTTGTCGAGACCGTAATGAGCCTTGAATGCCGCGACGGCGGCGGGGTCGCCCGCCGCCTGTTCGCCGAGGTTGGTCGCGACGGCGTTGCTCGGCACCAGCTGAGTGAGGACGAATACGACGAGCGTGATCCCCACCGCCAGCAGTACGAGCGCTGCCGCGCGGCGGAGCAGGAAGCGCAGAAAGCTCGAGGAGGGACGGGGCCTCCGCCGTGCCCTCGGCGCGTCGGCCATCGCGGTGGGCGCCGTCGTCAAGGGCTAACGATCGTACCCGCCCTGTTGCGCTGTTCTCTACGAGCCGGACTCGAGCCAGGCACGCCCCGGGCCGCTTGCCGCGGGCCGCGCCCGTCTACCGTCGGTGCTTGCGACGGCTTGCGGCTTCCAGTCGGGCCGGTTTGGGCACAGCGTGGTGGAGGCCGTGGGCCGTGACCCCGCCCTCGGCCTCTTCTTCTACGCGAACGCGATCGGCTAGGGCGGATCGCGACGACGAAGGGCGTCCGTGATCTCCTCGGGGGTCGCTCCGCGTGATTCGGTCATCTCCTCCGTGAGCGCTCTCACCTCTCGACGGCTATCGCGCGCTGCGGAGCGCAGCAGTTCGAAAGCGTCGGGGATCGCGAGGTCGAACCGCTCCGCAAGCATCCCGACCACGCGCTCGATCATCACCCGCGAGTCGAGCGCAGACTGGAGCTGGCTGATGGTCGTCTGGAGCTCGCTGACCTTTCGGGCTTGCGCATCGGCGTAGAGAGTCAGCCGCGTGATCTCGGCAGCGAGCTCCTTGGACGCAGGAAACCCATCGGTCGCTGGGGCGTTCCCATCGACTCTTTCGGAACCTTCCATCGCTCGACCTCTCGCGCCGTTGCGACAGATGCGCTTAGGGTGAACCCTGGCCCGAGGGGAACGGCGTGACGAGACGAGCGCGCTTCAAATACGAGGATAGCTCGTTCAGCCGCCGATTTGTGCTTTTCGGAACAATTTGGTACAAGGTGGTTGCGCCTTGACCTCGCGCTCGGACCTTGGCTGGGGGACGCCGGTCCTTTCCTTGGAATAGACGCGACACCAAGACAGCCGCCCGGCGCGGCGCGGGCGGCCCGCGCTGCGACCGGCGGCTTTCCCTCGAGATCTCCGGCGAACGCTTTTCGGTCCTTCCGCGGCGTGGTTCAGATCAGTTCCAGCGCGCCTAGTTCGATCCGTGCCGATCGAACGTGGAGTGCTCGCCTCGACCGGTGGGCGTAGGCGAAGGGGTGCTGATACACCTCCGCCGCCTCGTCAGCGCTGACGGGTATCGCCACCTCTTCATCGGTGGTCGCGTCGTACGCGAAAACGACGAGCGACTTCTCGTCGCGGTTCCAGATCAGCGCCACCTCGATCCCGCCGCCGCGCCTCGTCGCGATATCCACCAGATCCCCCACAACTTCACCATGTGCTCCAGCGCATCGAAGTGCGCTATCCGAACGGCGAGACGCGTCTGGACCGTTGGCGAGCAGGTTCGTGTCCCCTCCGGCGGATAATCGGGACGCGATGACTTTGCGCGTACGCATCACCGAGCCCTCGTTGCTGCCGGACCTCGTCGACCTCCTCCTTCGGAGCGGGTGCGTTGCGCACGTCGTCGGAGACGACTCCTGCATCGTCGTGCACGTTCAGGCCCGTGACGCCGAGGAGGCGTGGTGCGAGGTGGCGTTCTTCGTCCGCGCGTGGCACGCGCAGCACCCTGATCTCGGTGCCGTGCTGACGCGCTGACGCTATCCGGAGGCCGTAGCCTCGAGGAGCGGAGACTCCAGCAGACCGATCCGGTACGCGCGGTGGACCGCCTCGGTGCGGGTGGACACGCCGAGCTTGCGGTAGATGTTCGTCAGGTGGAACTTCACCGTCTGCTCGGCGAGCCAGAACTCCTTCGCGATCTGCTTGTTCGACATGCCCTCGCCGAGCGCGGCCAGGATCGAGCGCTCGCGTTCAGTCAGCCCGCTTTCGTTGGTCGCGTCAACGTCCGTGGAGTTCACCTCTCCGAACATCTGATGTAGGACCGTCCCGTCCACCGCTTGGCGGAGCGCCGCCGGCAGGTCACGCGGGTCGATGTGCTTGCGGATGAAGGCTGTCGCTCCGCGCGCGAAGGCGGCGCGGACGACCGTCTCGTCCTCCACGCCGGAGAGGACGACGGCCTTCACATTCGGATGGCGCTTCCGCAGAAGCTCGAGGCAAGTCAACCCGTCCATCCCTGGCATCCGCAGGTCGAGCAGGACGAGGTCGGGCTGGGTCTGGCCGACGAGCGGGAGCACCTGCGGGCCTCTGCTCGTCGTTGCCACTACCTCGAATTCGTCCGCCGCTTGCGCGAGCGCGATGCGGATTGCCTCCAGCATCAGCTCGTGATCGTCCGCCACAAGAACCTTCAGCCGCCGCATGGCCGTTCCCCCGTTTCGTTGTCCTCGGATCCCTCACATGCACCGTGTGTCGACTTTGCCGAAACTGCATCCCTCGATCGAGGATTCCGGTGCGAATGAGCGCCAGGTCCAGCCGAAAGGCTAGCTTCGGCGACGAGGCCACAGCCCTGCTGGAGACCTCAAGTCCTCCGCGATATTCTCATGTCTCTGCTTCTCCTCAACGTAGCGATAGGAGCGTTTCTTCTAGTCGCCGTCACGGCCGCCGCGCGACACCCGGCGTGCCCCAAATCGGACGGCCTGCGCCTGCTGGCGTGGACTCTCGTGGCCGTGCCTCTCCCGCTGGCTGTGACCCTGCACCTGCTTCTGCGGCTGCCGCTCATGGTTGACGAAGCCATGTTCGTGACCGGTGCCCTCGCGTTCGCGGCCGGTGCATTCCTCGTGCTCGGCCGAGACGATGAAGATTGGAACCGTCGGCGAGGCGACGATTCGGAGCCGCCGTGGTGGCCGGACTTCGAGCGACGCCTTCAAATGTACTCGACGAGCCGCTCTTCTCGGCCAGACCGAATGGTGGTCTCGTGAGCGTCCAGGCATTCTTCTATGTCCTCGTCACCTGCGCCGCCCTGCTTGCCTTGTGGATCCTCGTTCGGTACGCAGGTTTTGGCCCACGGTCGCTTTTCTGGGCCGGCGCGCACGCGGTCGTCGCCTACGTCCTGCTGCAGCTCGTGCCGGTCGTGCTGGGCACGATCGGCACGGGCGACGTCGTGGCGCTTCGGTATGCCGCCGTGTTCGGTGTGGCCCTTCCGATGTTTGTCTACGGCTTCCTCAGCGGGGGTTGGCTCACGCGTGCGGCGGTCGGGCTTCTGCGACCGTAGTCGCCGCGACGGCATTGCTGCAGGGATTCACGAGCGTCAGTAGACGAGCGGGATCAGTCGGTAGCGCACGCGGCCGCGATAGCGCTCGTACGCGGAATCGCCCGCGAGAATCAGCTCCTCCTCGCCGATTCGGATCATCTGGAATGCGGTGCCGACGCAGAGAAGCGCGAGGTTTCGCAGCGACGGATTCTCGGCGACGTACGCGACGTAGCTGATGAGGTAGCCGGCGTATGCGGGATGACGAACGACGCCATAAGGGCCGCCCGTCTTGACTCCACGGTTCGCTGCGACAAGACCGAACGACCGGCCGAGGACGCCGAGGCTGAGGAGCGCGACGCCGACGCCGACGAGCTGCATGGTTTCAGCCGGAACGTGAGGCAGCCCATGGCCTTGTGGCCGTGCAAAGAGCATCGCAAAGCTCCCGATCGGGGCCGCAAGCCACGCGAGCGTACGGCCGCTTACCGCTTTCGTCGGCCGGCGGACGAGGAACAACATCGCCACCCAACCTTCGAGCAACGTCGTTCCCAGACCTGAGGGTTCGCCGGTCGATCGCCAGTGCGCGAAGTTCGACCATGCAAATGCCGCAAAAAGTCCGACGAGGGCGAGGCGCGCGACGAGGGTGAGAATCGCTCGTGACAGGCGAGGCATCCACGGACTCCTCGTCGCGAACGGTGAAGGCGCCGTTCTAGAAGATCCCATGGTCCCCGAGGAATGCCGGCCCGAGGATGATCGCGAACATCACCGGCAGGATGAAGATCACCATCGGGAACAGCATTTTCACGGGCGTCTTCTGTGCTCGCTCCTCTGCGAACAGCTGCCTGCGGTGCCGTAGGTCGGCCGCCTGGGAGCGGAGGATGCCCGCAAGGGGCGAACCGAGCTGATCGGATGCGAGGACGGCATTCGCGAACGCCATTGCGTCGTCGCTGCCGACGCGCAGTGCGAAGCTGCGGATTGCCGAGCGTCGTGACTCGCCCACCCGGAGCTCCGTCATCACGCGCCGCATCTCGTCGACCAATGGCCCGTCCGTCGCTTCGGTCAGATAGGTCAAGGCAGCGTCGAAGCTCATTCCGGCCTCGATTGCGATTGCGAGTTGATCGACGAAGTGCGGCAGTTGCCCGTCGATTCGCTCGGCTCTCCGCGACGCAGCCTTGCTGAGGAAGAACCCGGGCAGGAGGATTCCGCCCGCCGCGAACACGATCGCGAGCAGGATCCGTCCGGCGCCGTGCGCGAACGTCAAACCGGCGACCAGTCCGGCGACTGTGAGTCCGACCCGCCCGGCCATGAAGAACTCCGCGGTCAGTCGACGCGACGCGCCCGCACGGAGCAGCTTGACCGTGACGTCGTCCTGACTCTCCTTCGGCCATACCCTCCTGTGGACCTTCGCGAGAAACGGCGGCACAAGCGCGAGCAGGACCGACCGCCTTGCCTGCGCGCCATCGTCGGCGCCGGTAGGTCGAATCGTTTCGAGCGTCGCACGGCGTTGGCGTTGCGCGATCATGCCCGGCCGTGTGAGCTGCAACCCGCAGAGCGCAAGGCAGGCGATACCGGCAACGAGAAAGATGAACATGTCTAGTACCTCACGTTGACGATTCGTTTCAGGACGAGGCTTCCGAGCGTCATCGAGCTCACGCAGACCCCGATGAGAAGGTGTCCCCCCGAGGTCTTGAACAGCGGCGCCATGTATGACGGGCTGATCAGCGTCATGATGGCCGCGAGCCCGAACGGCAAGCTGATGAGGATCGTCGCGGACATGCGTCCCATCGACGTCAACGCACGGACCCGGCGCGCGTGTCGCTGACGCTCGCGGACGGTTTCGGACAATGTGTCGAAGAGGGTCGCAAGCGAACCTCCGGTCTGCGACTGGACGTTGATCGCCGTCGCGACGTAGTCGAGGTCGGGTGACCCAATGCGTCCGCACATGCCGGCGATCGCTTCGTCCAGGGGCCGTCCCAGCCGCTCCTCGCCCAGTACCCGCGTGAATTCCTCCGAGGCAGGGGGGCTACCGTCGTCTGCAATCGAGCGCAACGCCGTTCTCAGGCCGTGTCCGGCGCGGAGGGTCGACGCAAGGCTCGCGAGCACGTCGGGCAACTGACGGTCGAATGCCTTCGTCCGCCGTCGTGCGACGACCCGGAGCGCGACGAACGGGCCGGTGAGGCCTGCCGCCATGAGCAGAATTCCGAGCCGGGGACCCGCTCCCAGGATCGTGCCGACGATGCCGAGGAAAAACGCTCCGAACGCTGAGAGGAAGGGGAAGTGCCCCACTCGCAGTTGTACGCCCGAGCGCTCGACCGTCCGCTCGAGCCGTTCCCACCCTGGCAGTTCCGCGAGGGATCGCTCCGCCCAGTCGACGAGAGACTCGAAGCGCGCAGACCGGCCGCGCTCTTCGTGCTCCGACTCCCGCAAGCTCACGTGCGGATCGAGCATCCGACTTATCTCGGACCTCCCTCGCTTCCGACCGGCGGTCACCCCCGCGAACGCGAGGAGCAGAGCGGCGAGGAGCACGACCACGGCTGCCGCCAGTGGACTTCGCGCGATCGAGGACGGCAGCAGTCGAGTGCCGTCGCCCTGCGCCGGGATCCGCAGGAGGCTTGTCGAACTCGCCGACCCGGCGCGGAGCGTGAGCTCGACGCGGTCGCCTGGCCGGGCACGCGTGAGATACGAGATCTGCCATGTTCGGTCGAGGTCCTGTCGCACGGTTTCGTACGTCCTGCTGAGCTGCGTGAGGTCCTCGGCGTTGAACAGGTTGCCGCCGGTCGCTCTTGCAAGTGCGGTGAGCGGTTGCTTGTCGGCTCTCCTCCCGGCGGCAATTGCATAGACGATGACGTTCGCGCGCTGCGCGGCGGCAATTGTGTCTGCGAGGGAGGCACGTGACCCGACGTCGCGACCGTCCGTCAAGAGGACGAGAATCCGGATCCCGCCGGACATCCGTCGCAAGCGCGAAACGGCTGCCTCGACCGCGTCGTACAGAGACGTTCCGGGCTGCGTGTCAGGCGCGAGCGAAGCGATCGCTCGCGCAACATCCGACTTCGCCTCCCCGGGCCGTGTCAACGCGAGCGCCTCGTGACCGAAGACGACCAGGCCGCTGGAGCGCTGCCCCTGTTGCTCGGCGAGAAAGCCGGCGGCGGCCCGCTTTGCCTCTTGCAGCGGAGCACCTCGCATCGACTCGGAGTTATCGACCGCGAGCACCATCGCCTCGGCCGCGCCGAGCTCGCGCGTCTTCACGTACGCGGCGGGTCGTCCGCCCTCCAGCAGCGTCGGGCGCTCGCCTGCAGGCGCAACAGCGGTCAATTGTACGAGCGGGAACTTCGCGAGATTGACGTGACGGACCTGGAGCGGCCCGGCAGCGTTCGCCGCCAACGGAAACGCGAGCGCCAACGCGAGGAGTGGAAGGATCGCCGCCCTGCTCATCTGTCCTCCGACCACGCCGAGGGCGGCAGGTCGATGCCGTTCGCCTTCAGCTTCGAGAGGAAGGCCGGCCGCAGCCCTGTCGGCCGGAGCGGGTCGAGGAGCGGCACCCCATATGCCGGGCGCACCTCGGGCGCACGAGCCACGAACAGGTCTTGCAGCGTCACGACGTCTCCCTCCATTCCCGCGATCTCCGTCACCTGCGTGATCCGCCGCGAGCCGTCGACGAGGCGCGCGATGTGGATCAGGAGATCGAAGCCACCCGCGATCTGTTCGCGGATCGCTTTCATCGGAAGCTCGACGCCGGCCATGAGGACGAGCATCTCGAGCCGGTGCAGTGCGTCTCTAGCGGAGTTTGCGTGGATCGTCGTCAGAGATCCGTCGTGACCCGTATTCATCGCCTGCAGCATGTCCAGCGCTTCGGCGCCCCGGACCTCGCCGACGATGATGCGGTCAGGCCTCATCCGGAGGGCGTTCCGGACGAGGTCTCGGATTCGCACCTCCCCCTGGCCTTCGACATTCGGCGGCCGCGACTCGAGCGAGACCACGTGCCGCTGCAGAAGGCGGAGCTCGGCCGCATCCTCGACCGTGACGATTCGCTCTCGTTCCGGAATGAATCCCGACACGGCGTTCAGGAGCGTCGTCTTTCCCGTGCCCGTGCCGCCCGAGATGAGGATGTTGAGCTTCCCGCGCACGCACTCGGCAAGGAAGTCGGCCGACAGCTCGGTGATCGAGCCGAGGCCGACGAGATCCCGGAGCGAAAGCGCGTCCCGCGTAAATTTACGGATCGTCAGCGACGGACCGCGGAGAGAAAGTGGCGGGATGATCGCATTGACGCGGCTGCCGTCGGGCAACCGCGCGTCGACCATCGGGGACGACTCGTCGATGCGTCGGCCGACCTGCGAGACGATCCGGTCGATGATGCGCAGGAGATGCGCGTCGTCGAGGAAGGATGCGTCCGTCTCGTCGATCGTTCCGCCGCGCTCGACATACAGCTGGTCGTAGCCATTCACCATGACCTCGGTGACGGTCGGGTCCTGCAGAAACGGCTCGAGCGGCCCGTAACCGAGAATGTCGTCGGCAATCTGTTGCTCGAGTAGCGCGCGCTCGCTCGGGCTCAACGGGGCTTCGTCGGCGTCGAGCTGCTCCTTCACGATCTCCCGGACGCGCCGGGCCAGCTCGTGCGAGCCTTCGAGGTTGATGAACGCGGCACCGAGGCGGGCGATGCAGGTGCGGTGGATCCTCGTCTTCAGGTCTGCGTGAGGGTCGCCGGCGCGTCCTCGACGCGATCCGCGGTCCACCTGGAGGCGCTCGGCGAGGACAGAGGCGTCGCCGCTCTTGCGCAGGCTGTTGTTGTCGTGGAGCGCGCTCATCGGCGTCCGCGCAACAAGTGACGGCGCTCGCGCGACGCGCGTTGGGGGCCTGGCGAGCCGAAGAGGTCGTTTCCGACCTTGATGACGGCGCGCCCGAACTTGCTGCCTTCGTCGCCGGCGACGACCGGCAGCGCCCGGTTGATGGACGCCGGGACCACCGGATCATCCGGCAGCTCGTAGATGATCTGTGCGTCGAGCGCCTGCTCGATGTCGTCACGAGAGACACCGCCAGTGGCACCCATTCGATTCGCGACCAGTGACATCCGGTCGCGGGGGAAGCCGAGTCGGTCGATCGTCTCCAGCCCGATCCGGACGTTCTTCAGGGACGTCACCTCGGGGTTACAGACGAGGAGCAGTCGATCGGTGTGATCGAGTGCAGCCAGCAGCGCCCGATCGAAGAGAGGCCCGGTGTCGATCACGATGGCCTCGTATGAGGCCCGGGCCGCCTGCAGCACGGCTGCAAGCTCCTCCTGGCCGACGACCTCAGCCTCCTCGGGTCGCTTCGGCGCCGGGAGTAGGGCCACGCCTGTCCGCGGATCCGTGATCACGAAGGCGTTCAACTTTTCGGCGTCTACGCGCCCCGCGGATGCCGCCAGGTCCGAGATCGTCGCCTTCGGCGCGACGGACAGGGTCAACGCCGAGTCGCCGGACTGCAGATCGAGATCCACGAGCAGCGTGCGGATACCAGTGGCTGCGCATGCCGCGGCGAGATTCGTAGCCAGCACGGTCTTCCCGCTGCCCCCCTTCGGCGAGAAGACCGTGACGACCTTTCCCGCCTCGCGGCCGGTCGCGGCGAGCGCCGCCTTCCGGAGCGCGAACAGCACCGTCTCCGCCGGTTGCGGCAAGACCAGGACGTCCACCGCACCGACCTCGAGTCCCGTTTCGACGATCCCGTTCGGCTCCCCATAGGCCGCGAGGATGAGCGGGACGTCCGTGAGCTCGCGCAGTTCGCGAATGGCTTGTGCGATGTCCGTTGCCGACGAAGGGTCCAGGACGTGGAGTGCAACGTCGGCTCGCGTGCCGTTCTGCGCTCCCATGCTGATCAGCGAAAGCCCGGGGTGGTCGTCGAGCGACCCCTCCAACCGGCGCGCTGCCGGCCCGCTCAGGAGGACGCGCAACGTAGGTGTATGGCCGTTACCGTGCATCGTCGATGCTCTCCGGGAAGTTCCCCGCGATCTGCAGCTGGGCGGTCTTCGACGGCAGGCCGCGGCCGAGCAACGAGAACAGCGTCTCGACCTTCGGCCTGCTGTTGTGTGGCTGCTTCGTCGGGCGCAGCGCCAGGAACCAGCTCGCGTTCCGCAACGCCCAGCTCATCGTCTCCGCCTGGTCGTCACTCATGACGATCGTCGCGGACGCGGTGGGCGTGCCGCTCGTGACGCTTGCAGCCTTCGGCGCGTCCGGCGCGTTCAGCACGAGCAGGTTTCGCAGGACGACCTTGGAGGTCGAGCGAGCGAGACCGCCCAGGTGATACCTCGTCGTCGCGACGACGTCGACGTGGTCGCCGTCGGACAGCGTGCCCGCGAGCAACTGATTCTGGTCACCGGGGACGACGACGACGCGCTCGTTCCCTGAGAACTTCGCGAAGATGCCTCCCTGCGCGGCCGGGGCGAACTGGCGCAACGTGATCTGCTGTCCCTTGAAGACGGGCGCCAACGCGACGAGCGACGTCAACGACGCAGCGCTCGTGATCGACCCGGGGGCGACGGCGCGCCGTGGCACCGTCTGCGTCTTGATATAGCCGCCACCCGCAACGGCGGATCCATCGGTGCCGGCCGGGATATCGCGTGCGGCAACCAGGACCTTCACGAGCCCCGCTCCGTGCGTGACGCTGTTGCGGTAACTGACGATGTAGATACCGACCAGGATTGCCGCGAGCGCAGCGAGGCCGACTGGCAACGCGACACTACGAAGACGAGATCTAGATCTAGTTCTCACGGGATTTTCCTTTCGCTTCTATTGGGTCAGTGTGATGGTGTGAACGCCGTAGTCGGTGGCGCCGGTGATCGGATCGCCCGCCGCGAGATCGGTAGCGATCAACGTCGTGAAATGGCCGGTTATCTGCTTGTTCGACGGCGTCCAAGTGACGCCGGTGGGGTCGATCAGGAACGCGGCCCACGCGACGACGTGAAATGAGGGCACGCTCGCATCGGCGACGTCGAAGACGGGAAAGATCAGCGTTCTGCGACTGGTTGCGGCGTCTTGGAGCCCCTGCTGGATCGGCCCGGTGTTCTGTCCCGTCTTGACGCCGTACCACCTGTTCGCGGGCAGTGCGTCCGGAAAGCACGGCGTGCAGTCGATCCAGTTCCTGAGCGTGTCGGCACCCGGGCCGCTCGGACAACTGACGGCGGAGGACGTCGACGGGCAACGAAGGTCGATCAGGCCGATCGCGCTCGTACTGATCTGGCTCTCGGTGAAGCTGACGGTCACGGTCCGGCCAAAGCAGCTCGGATCTGAGACGGGGCACGCGCTGGTCGTCTTGACGGCGATCGGCGCGACGTTCTTCATGAAGAGCGGCACACTGACCATCGCACGCGCGTGCGCTCTGACAGTGACGGTGTTGAAGACGGAGCCGTAGATCCGCGCCAGAAAGCCGGGCGCCGTCGTGACAGCAGCGACGTCGATGCACGCGTTGGGCGAGCACGGGGAACCGCTTGGAAAGCTCGATGTCGCGGCGGCACCGCTGTAGTTCTGTTGCGCGAAGGTGCTCGCAGTCGAGGCGGCGGGCGCCTGGTTCGGCAGGTCCTGCGCACCGGCCAGCGCGGCAGCATCCGCAGCCGTCTGCAGGTGGCGTTGCGCCTGGAACCAACGTCCGCCGTCGATGACGATCGCCGCCATGCCGACGAGCGTGAGCAAGGCGAAGACCGTGAACACCATCGCCTGGCCCGACTCTCGTCGCGTTCGTGTCGCGAGCGCGATCATTCGAGCCGCTCCGTAGCGGCCGCGGTCATCGTCCCGGAGACGGCGATCCGCGGGAGCCCGAAGATCTGCGGCAAGCCGATCGTCACGGGGTAATCGATCGAAATCGTGAAGGACGTGCCTGTGCCGCCCGGCGTCGCGGGCGTGCACGTGATCCGGGTCGAAATGACGCTCCACTGCGTTGTCGACACCGTCGCCTGAATCGCGTCTCTCGCCGCCTGGCATGGACCGCCGGACACAGTTCGGCTGACAGCTGCCTTTCGCGCCCCGACGCGAGCCGCGTCCGTAATGGACAGGTAATTGCGGAAGGCGAGCCCAAACTGCCAGATCGCCACGAGCAGCAGAACGAGAAACGGCATGATGAACGCGAATTCGACGATCGATTGGCCGTCTTCGCGGCGGAGTCTGGATCGGTTTAGGCTCGTCATTTTCATCATCATGAGAAGGCGTCAGAGCCTCCGCAGTTCCATTGGAGGCTCTGACAGTTGGGCGTCTATTCCCCTACGCCCCGATCGCGTTGCTGACCTGCGTGATTGCGTTCTGGATCGCGGTGCCGAGGCCGGTCCAAGTCACGGCAAGCAGCACGGCGACCACAACGACGGCGAGGATGAGCGCATACTCGACGAACGTCTGCCCGTCCTCGTTCCTCAGCTCTTCGAACCGGACGGCCAGACTGGCCGCCCAAAGGTTGAAGCGCTCCACCATGAGGTACCTCCCTTTGATCTGCGAGGGCGACCGCCGCCCTCGTTCGAGTCTTTGCAATGCCGGCTGCCCCCTCGGCTGCCGGATTGCCTGACGCGCACACCGTGGCTCTTCGGCTGCTTCGTCTGAACAGCCGAACGGCTGACGTGGTTGGGCCGTTGGTCTAGGTCCGGCGGCTCGGGGTCACCACATACTCGGACCGCTGTGGCATCGACTGTCGAACCACTGTTTCGAGCCGACGGGACTGTCGTCTGTCCCGCCTGCGCGGTCGCCGACCGGCCGCGCACGCGGCTTCGGGGCTTGCTCGGGCGCGAGGCGCTCGGAGCGGGGGAGGGGCTGCTGATCCGGCCGACGTCGGCAATCCACACGTTCTTCATGCGCTTCGCGATCGACGTCGTCTTCATCGATCGCAACGGCGTCGTGCGGAAGGTCGTATCGGGGCTTCGCCCGTGGCGCTTCGCCGGCAGCCGCGGCGCGCGCTGCGCGCTCGAACTGCGCGCAGGCGAGGCGGGCGCGCGCGGGATCCGGCCGGGCGACGAGCTCCGACTTTCGAAGGACGGCCGTGGCCTCGCTTAGCGAAACGCCCAACGTTCCGGACAAACCGTGGCGCACGCGAAGGACTGCGACGGTGATCGGCGCGATCGCCCGTGCTGTCTGTGCCTACGTCCGGTCCCTCGGCGGGCGGAGGAGCGGCTGATGAAGCGGCGCCACCTGCGCGTCGTCGCGCTCATCCCGGCGCACGACGAGGAAGAGCAGATCGCGGCGACGATTGCGTCGGTCCGCGCGCAGACGCACCGCGTTGAGCGGATCGTCGTCGTCGCCGACAACTGTTCCGACAGGACCGCGGAGGTCGCGGCGGCCGCGGGCGCAGACGTCTACGAGAGCGTCGGCAACACCGCGAAGAAGGCGGGCGCGCTCAACCAGGGCATGCGGGTAATCGGGCCGCAGTACGACTACCTGGCGGATCAGCCGGTGAGCGAGAAGGCGCCGACGTAGCGCGGGTGCGCGAGCCCGGCGCCGAAGGCGACGCGGCTGGCGCTGGAGCTGTCGATGCGCCAGTCGGTTTCCTTGTCGTACTGGAACCAGACGAAGCCCACCACCGACCGGTTCCGACCGAGCTGTGCGAGGAAGTCGCGGATCCAGGCGGACCAGACCGCATCGGCCCCGGCTGTGTCGAGCTGCGTGGACGCGAGGCTGACGTACGAATTCATGAGCGCAACTCGCTTCCCGGCGGCCCGTTCGAATCCGTCCAGCGTCTCCGAGGGCCGGTCGATCGAGACGCCGAAGAACACCTAGATCGGCTCAGGCCCAGAAAGCCTGAGCCGCCTGGCCAGCCGGCGGTCTAGTTCCACCGAGACCTTCGGTCGGTGCGGCGAGGGCCGCAGCGGGTCAGGATCTGGTTCGGGATGGCGCTAATGAATTTCGCCGGTGCGCTCGCGGTCGGCGCCGCACTCCTCGCCTGCTGGGTCGACGTGCGGCTCGAGCGGAGGCGGCCCGTCTCATCCACGGTCCGAATCGGACATGCGCTTGCGGCTTATGTCGTCGTGCGCGCGACGACGGTGGTCTCACACGGCATCGTTGGATCGTCGGAGGCGCCGGCGCTGAAGCTCCTCGCCGTCGTCTTCGTCGTCGTCCTGCCGGGCCTCGTCTACGCCTTCCTCGCAGGCCTATGGCTGATGCGCACGCTGGCCGAGGTCGCACGGCTTTCGCGTCACTGATCGAACCGCCAGCCCAGCGGCACGAGGTGGGCGCGGCGAGATTCTTCGGCCGTCCGGGCTCTGGTCGCGCCTACGTCGGCGTCCCTCTAAGGAGGGTTAACGCGCGTTGGCGAGCCGCCGACGTAACCGCTACTGGTCAGCGGAACGCGCCGGGAGGATGGACCGCAAGGCCTTCCTGCTAGCCACGAAGCCCCGCTCTCCGATGTCCCACCGGGCGGCCCCCACCTCCACGTTTGGGGCCGCCCTCCCCATCTTGTGCGGCGGACGGGTGGTGACGAGGATATGTTGAGCTTCCCGGCGGAAGCTGGGGGCGTAGGGTTGCCTCAATCGACAAGGAGGCTGGGTATGCCACTCGCACGTGTTGTGACCTTCGAAGGGGTCAGCAAGGACCGGATGGAGGAGATGGACCGCGAGATGCGCGAGGGACAGCCGCCGGAAGGATTCCCGGCGACGGAGGTTCTCGCGCTCCACGACCCCGAGGCCGAGAAGTCGCTCGTGATCCTCTTCTTCGAGACGGAGGACGACTACAGGCGTGGCGACGAGGTGCTGAACGCGATGCCGGCCGGCGACACCCCGGGGCGGCGCACGTCGGTGACGAGGTACGACGTCGCTACTCGCATGACGGTTTAACGAGTCTCGACGAGGGCCGGAACGCCTGTCCACTAGCTCCTCCAGGTTCGGGCGCCCGCCGGAGCGGGCGCCCTCGTTTGATTCGTCCTATGGCTGATCCGGGTTGCGGTTGATCGCAAGCCGCGTGCCGACTTCCGTCGCGTGCAAGGCGTCTCCAACTTGGTTGCCGTCGGAGTCGAACACGTGGATAACGGCCACCGCCGTGAACGACTCGCCGTCCGCGGAGAGCCGCATCGTCCGGTCGATCTCCTGGGTGCCGAGGGAGGTACCTGTTGCAGGATCGAACCGGAACAACCACATGCTCGTTGCGAACAGGTCGTTGCCGATCCGTTCCCACTGTCCGAGCGCGGCGCCGCGGCGCGTGGTGCCGGTATTGCTGGTCTCGATCATCCCGCCGCCACGCGTATAGATCAGTAGCGACTTGAACGTCGGGGCGACGCCGGGCGGAGGATTGACGCGTGTCACCGTCACCATCCAGGTGCCGTCGAGCTGAAGGCCCTCCGTCGAGCTCGCTGCCGACGAGGCGCTCGAGAGGCTGGCTGCGGCCGCGACGGCTGCCACCACGAGCAGGCCCGCGATCGCGATCGGAATACGTCTTTTCATTCTTGTCATCTCCTTTTCGCGGATCTCCGAAATCCACTGGCCCTCTTCAGGCGTTTCGTTCTCGCTCCCGGGCGCGTGCTGCGCCTTCGTCAATTGCCACGACATCGATCCTCCTTTGTCTGCTTCCTGGGCCGATTTGCGCGTCTTCGGTGCGTCGCCGCGTCCTGCGTCGCCGTAGTGCTGTCAGCGCGATGACGCCAGACTCGCGGTCAGGACGCTCCAGTCGAAGCTCGTCATCGGCTCTCCTCGCAGTCGCCGCTCCCATTGCCCGATGAGCATCGGCGGGGGCGGTTGGCGGAGGGCTGAAATCCGCTAGGCGGGTGGTTGCAAGGGTGCTAGGTTCGAGGCGAAGAGAGGGGTAGCCGCATGGATTTCCGCATTCTCGGTCCGCTCGAAGTCGAGGACCGGGGCCAGAGCCTCCCGCTCGGCGGGCATCAGCAGCGGGCCCTGCTCGCGCTTCTCCTGCTGCGTGCCAACGTCGTCGTGCCGGTCGACGAGATCATCGAGCACCTCTGGGGCCCCGAATCGCCTCCGAACGCGACGAAGAACGTTCACGCGCTCATCTCGAAGCTGCGCCGAAGGCTCGAGAACGATCCCGCGGGCGTAGATCCAGGTCAGAACGGGGTCCTTTTGACCCGTCCCCATGGCTACATCCTGACGATCGCCGACGGCGAGCTCGACCTCCATCGGTTCCAGTCCCTGCTCGACGAGGGACGACGCGCACTTACGGCCGGAGACCCGGACGCCGCCGCCGCCGCGCTCCGCCAAGCGCTGGCCCTCTGGCGCGGCCCGCCGCTTCCGGAGTTCGCATTCGACTCGTTCGCGCACGTCGAGATCGCCCGGCTTGAGGAGCTTCGCCTGTCGGCACTCGAGGAACGGATCGAAGCCGATCTTGCGCTCGGTCGTCACCACGACCTCATCGCCGAGCTCGAGGCGTTGGTCGCTCACAACCCCTTGCGCGAGCGGCTTCGCGGGCAGTTGATGCTCGCGTTTTACCGGTCCGGCCGACAGGCGCAAGCCCTGGACGCGTACCAGGGCGCAAGGCGCATGCTCGTCGACGAGCTGGGGATCGAGCCGGGTCAGGCGTTGCAGCGACTCGAGAAGGCAATCCTCGTCCAAGACGCAACGCTCGAACTGCAGCCACGGTGTCGCGGGAGCCGCGATCACCACGCTCTCACGGCCGGAGCCGGATTCCGGGCTCCCCGAGGATCGTCCCGAGCACCCGCGCCCACCGCCGCGCGGCGTCGAATCGTCGCCGAGGTCGCGCCTGCGTCGCATCGCGCCGATCGGAGCGCTTGTCGCTCTCGCCGCCGCGGGCGCGCCCTACTTCCTCGCTCGGGGTGGGTCGACGACCCCAACGGTGCACGCGAATGCGCTCGGGATCATCGACCCGGGGTCGAACAGGATCGTCGGCGAGGTGCCCGTGGGCGCGCGGCCGGCCGCGCTCGTCAGCGGCTCCGGCGCGCTCTGGGTCGCCGATCTCGACGATCGGACGGTCAGTCGAGTGGATCCGAGGACGAGGCGCCGCGTGCGGACGATCCCGATCCATGACGCTCCGAGTGGACTCGCCGCGAGCAGCGCCGGCGTCTGGGCTGTCGGCGCCGGTCTCGAGCATCCATTCGCCACTGTGATCAGACGAATCGACCCGCGCGTCAACGAGATCTCGCAGACATTCACGATCGCAGGCTCGACGGACCGTGGAGAGCCGGGGACGAGCGTGGCTGCGGACGGCCGGACCCTCTGGGTCGTCACCTGCTGTCTCGGCTCTGTGTCACGGGTCGACGGAATGACGGGCAAGGCCGTCGGACGAATCGACACCGAAGGGATCAGCCCGGGCAGCATCGCGTTCGGAGCCGGGAGCGCTTGGGTCGCGGACACGCTCTACAACGAGGTCGCTCGGATCGCTCCGACGAACGTCGTCGTCAAGACCATTCCGATCGGGCGCGGGCCTAGCGCGATCGCCGTCGGCGCGGGAGGGGTCTGGGTCGCTTTGAGCGGAGAGAACGCCGTCAGGCGGATCGACCCGGCCACGAATGTCGTCACCACGACGACCCGCGTCGGCCGCTTCCCCACGGCGCTTGCCGTCGGCGCGGGCGGCGTCTGGGTGGCGAACTTCCGCGATGAGACCGTCTCGCGGCTCGACGCGAGGACTGGTGAGGTCGTCCGAACGATCGACGTCGGCGGCCCTCCGGCCGGAATTGCGGTGGCGAGAGGGAAGGTCTGGGTGAGCGTCCAGGAAGCGCCGCCGGAGGCCGGCGCGAATGCCGCGCCCCCACGGTTCCAATCGAAGATGAGCGCGCTCGCGCAGACGGTTTCCGCGCGCGCTCTCCCGTTCGTTGGGCGAACGGCATCGATGAGCATTCGGGCGGCGCCGCGTGGCGCGAGCCCGAACGCCGCAGCCACCGCCCGCATCACGGTCAAATCGGACCCCGGACCACTGGACCCGGCGCTCGCGCTCAGTCCGCAGGCGTATCAGCTCGAGTACGCGACGTGCGCGAAGCTCGTGAACTATCCGGACCACGCTGCGCCCGCGGGCTCGCGAATCGTGCCGGAGGTAGCGCGCTCGCTGCCGATCCGCTCACCGGATGGGAAGAGCTACACGTTCAGGATCCGGCCCGGGTTTCGTTTCTCGCCACCCTCCAACGAGCCCGTCACCGCGCAGACGTTCAGAGTCGCCATCGAGCGAGGTCTGAAGCTCCCCGCGGGGCTGTGGCACCGGGCGGACGGCATCGTCGGCGCGAGAGCGTTCGCCGCCGGCACGGCGACGCATGTCGCCGGCATCGTCGCGAGCGGTGACAGGCTCACCTTCCGGCTGGCCGCGCCGGACCCCGTCTTCGTCTCGCGGCTAGCGGAACCGCTCTTCTGTGCCGTCCCCACCAATGCTCCACTCGCCCCGGAGGGCGTCGGCACGCTGCCGTCGGCGGGGCCCTACTACGTCGCGTCGTACGCGCCTGACCAGGAGATCGTGCTGAAGCGCAACCCGAACTATCACGGGCACCGGCCCCACGGCCTGAGCGAGATCCACGTATCGATCGGCGTCCCCCCGGATCAGAGCATCCGCGAGATCGAGGCAGGCCGGGCCGACTACACGCTCGACTACGGCCTCGTGCCCGGTGTCTACGCGCGGCTCGCCCGGCGCTACGGCCCTGCGACCCGCGCCGCGAGCGTCGGAAGGCAGCGCTACTTCCTCAACCCGGCACTCGCCCTAGACTATCTGAGTCTGAATACGAATCGGCCGCTCTTCGCCCGCCCGAGGATGCGGCGCGCGGTCAACTACGCGGTCGACCGTCGAGCGCTCGCCCGGCTCGGCTTCGAGAGCACTCCGTCGCCCGCAGGGCTGACGGACCAGTACCTGCCGCCCACCGTCGCCGGCTTCAGGGATGCCCAGGTCTATCCTTCCCGGCCCGACGTGCGTACGGGGAGGCGCCTCGCCGGCGGCACGCATGCCACCGCGATCTTCTACAGCTGCACAACCCCGAACTGCCGCCAACACGCGGCGATCATCCGCAAGAACCTCGAGGCGATCGGAATTCGGGTCGACGTCCAAGAGTTTCCGCTGGGCGAGCTGTTGACCAGGCTGCGCGCGAAAGATGAGCCCTTCGACCTCGCGATCAGCCGCTCCATCTTCGCCGGGCCCGACCCGTTCTACTTCCTGAACCTTCCCATTGACGCGACGCTCGGAGAGAACGCGGGCCTCTTCGACAATCCGGTCTACAACCGGAAGCTGGCGGCAGCAGCGAAGCTCGTCGGCCGAAAGCGCGAAGTCATATACGGAAAGCTGGACGTGGAGCTCGCACGGGAAGCAGCGCCGCTCGTTGCTTTCGCGTATCAGACGCACCAGGACTTCTTCTCCGCACGAATGGGCTGTCACGTCTACCAGCCCGCTTACGGGATGGACCTGGCCGCGCTCTGCCTTCGGCGCAGGGGTTCCTGAGCCTCGAGCGCGACCTAAGGCGACATCGGCAATGCCCACAAGGGCAGCTTGCAGGCACGGTCGCGATAGTTCGGAAAGAGTGTGACCATCCTCTGGTGTGCGGCGAGCGCGTACGGGAGTAGGTCGTTTGCGAGCTGGTGGGAGGCGCCGAGGCGTTCGGCGCCCGTCGTGAAATGGCGAATCGCCTGGCACTCGACCTTTCCTTCGTTCCGGCGTCCTGACCAGCGGCGGAGATGGTAGGCCTCGTGCACGAGCACGAGCACTCCCGTCGCTCTTTGCCACGATGGAAGTGTTGGGTCGCTGACTGCGAGCGCCCCCGCACACAACGCAGGGTGCAAAACGATGTACTCGTCGATCATGTCCGTATAGCCCCAGGCTCGCGCCGGATTCGACCCGGTGCCCCAGATCGGGTCGGCGATCCACTCCTCGTTCGAAGGGCAGCGAACCTCGGCGTCCCGCAGAGCGAAGATCGAGGCGACGCGTTCGAGCTCGCCTGGCCGTTCGTACGCAGAAGCGGGAGAAGCCGCCGCGAAGACGGCGCTGATGAGGAGGAGTACGAGAATCGGGCGCCGCATGCCTCGACGATCGCTGCCGTCGGTTGACAGTGGGTAGTAGGGAGCTTGGCGGACGCTTGCTAGGAGCGCCAGGCCTTCGTCAATCGGAGCGGCAAGGCACGGTTGCCGCACAACGAACGTGAAACCCGCGTAAGTGGATCGCACCCAGGAGGTCGACGGGTTCGAGTCCGGTTAGGTCCATTCGGCCGTTGTCAGGATGACAACGGCACGGATCGCTACAGGTCTTCGTTCAGCAGCTCGCGCGCGATTCGCCATCGCCCGTCGGGGTCCCTCCGCCAGACCATGAGGAAGCGCCTTCGCGTCGTCGGCGCTTCGGAGTCCCTCGGGCCGCTGACCCAGGTCGCGCGGCCAGTGGTAGCGGCGAAGTCGCCGGCCCCGATCGTCGAGTCGGCGACGATCTCCATCGAAGAGATCGCGATTTGCGCTGCGACGGCGAGCAGGGCGGCACGTCCTTCGATCGTCGGAACCCCGGGCCCCACGAAGATCGCGTCAGCTGTGTAGCAATTCACCCACGCGGTGGGGTCGGGGTCCTCGAAGGCCGCGGCAAGAGCCGACTCGGCTGCCCGGATGGCAGCCATGTCGGACGAAGAAAGCGCCACGCCGCCAACCTTACTTCGATCTGGACAAGTCAGTACCACTGGACGCTCATGGGGAAGAACACAGGTCTCGGGGCCGGAACGGGGGTCCGAATCAGCGGCGTCTGCCATCGCCGTGTAGAGCGCGAATGCCTAGATCGCTCTGCGTCCGCCGTCGGCGGCGACGGTCGTGCCGGTGATGTAGCTCGCTCGTGGGGAGGCCAGGAACGCGACGACCTCGGCGATTTCCTCGGGTTGTGAAGCGCGGTGCATCGGCGTGGTTTCTCCGAGCGTCGTGATGAACTCCGGGCCTGACGGTGTCGGGGTGTAGACGGGTCCTGGGGCGATCGCGTTGACGCGCACCCCGCTCGCGCTGTACTCCGCGGCCCAGGCGCGCGTCATCGCCTCGAGCGACGCCTTCGTCGCGCCGTAGGCCGCGCCCCCCACGAGCCCTACGCCGCCGGCCATGCTGCTGACGCTGACGATGCTGCCGTGGCCCCTGTGCGCAGCGCCGCAACGCTCATGCGCGAGCGCGGCATCCACGGCGTCGGGCTCCGCGAGATCGTCACGGCTTGGTGCAGCCGGTGGCTTGTGAGAAACCGGATGGAGGATCTACGCAGCAGCAAGCAGCTCTCTGAGCGGCTCCGAAAGGCTTGAAAGCTGTCCGGTTAGGTCCATCGCCCCGCACTCCAGTCGCGCTCGTCGATAATCATTCCTGACGGCGAACACGGTGCGGGAGGCGCAGCGGCTGGGAACTGGCCACTGACCCAGTCGTCCTATGGGAGGGGTAGCTCCCCTCCACCGTCGATGCAGTCGGCGAGGTAGAGGGCTGTGCCGAGGTCGCCCGTCCAGAGCGTGTGGCGGCCTCGCCCGTAGTCCGACCGGCTGTGCTCCACCTGACCTGCAGCGTGCATCGCAAACGTGCGCGCTCGCGTGAGCCAGCGCTCGTCTCCCGTGCGCTCGAGCAACGCCAGGAATGCGTATCCGTTCCCCGCTGTGCCGTGGCAGAGGTTTGCGCCCTTTCGCAGCGGCCCAGCACGCCACGCCAACTCGCCGCCCGCGACCGCAAGCTCCTCGTCAAGGAGGTGGGCGAGCGTCGCGATGATCCCTGGCGCGCCATGGCACCACTGCGTGCGGATCTGGCCGTCGCGGTTTGCGCCGAGCCGCTTCCCCGCGACTCCCGGCCAGTTGACGAGCCCATCCTCCTCGACGGCAAAGCGCTGAAGCGTCTCCGAGACGGCGGCGACCTCGCCGAGCGCAAGCACACACCCTGCGAATCCGTGTGCCGGACCGAGATAGCGCGTGCTGTGCCCGGACAGTTGCTGCGTCCACAGGCCTTCCGTGTCACGTCGGCCGTGCAACCACTCGATGCTCGCCGTCACGTCGAGCCCGAGCTCGCGACCCGCGAGAATCGTGCCGGGACTGCCCCACATCAATTCGCAACGCTCGTCTCGCTCGTTCGCCGCGATCAGCTCCGACAGCCGCTCGAGATTAGCCTGCGAAGGTGCGAGCCTCTGTAACACCAGCCGGATTCCCGTTTCGCCCATCCACAGGCTGCGCTCGGCGTCCTCGTCAGGAAAGTCCGGCTGGGCTTCGAGCGAACGCTCCAAATACGGGACATAGTCCCGTCGTAACTCGACGAAGCCCCGCCGCGCGAGGCGGTGGAGCGCATCCACGACCCCCGCACCTCCCGCATAGACCGTCCGAAACCGTGTCGACGCGTCGTCGTCCTCGACGACGTCCTGTGGATGCGTCGGCCAGCCATCGTCGAATGCGCTCTCCGCGTCGGCAACGATGGAGCCGATCGCCGTCTGCACCCTTTCAGCGCTCCACGGTTCGCCTGCGAGCGCCTCGTGCGCTTCCGGCGTAAACAGCATCGAGGCGAGTCTATGACGCCGGTCGCGCCTCGAGAAAGTAGGCCTCGTAGGCGTATCCGCTCGGGTTGCTCTTCGTCACGTGGCCCGGATCGAAGCTTTCGATGATCGCCGGTGTCGCATTGAAATGCGCCGCTGAGGGGATCGTGGTCACCCTCCGGCTCGTGTCCAGGGTAGGCGCTCCGTTGCGATCTCGCGTCCTGATGAGTCGCGGCCGATGAGCGTCTGCGGGCGTCGTCCCTCGACGTAGTCGGCGGGGACGACCTCGTAGAGCGTCCAGCCGTCGTGGAGCGGGACGGTCGCGAGGCGGCCGTCCTGGTAACGGAGCTCGAGCGTCGTGATCTCCGAGCCGACGGGGCCGACGAGCAGCAGGATCCCGCCGGGCGCACCCCCGAAGTTCATCGGCGCGACGCCGATCTCGCGGCGCTGAGGCGGGGTCACCGAGCAGCCGCTGTTGGTCGGCGTGCGGTCGGATCGAACGGTCTGGCAGTAGCTGCCGTCGCTCGCCCGTGCGACGAGCAGCGTGACGCGCTCGGAGCCGGCCCGCGCGTTGATGCTGGCCACCTCGTGCGGCTCGGTCACCGGATGTGGCTGCTGCACGGGAGGACCCTCGTTTGTCGGCACCGTGAACGGGTGCTGCTCGAGCACCTTCCCGTCGACGCCGTAGGAGAGGAAGCGGCTCGGGAGCTGGTTTTCCGGTCCTGGGAACTCGGCGAGGAAGTAGCGGCCGGTCCGCGGCACGTCGACCGTCTTGTTTCCAAAGCGGAGCGCGATGCGGGCGACGCCGTCGCCGGCGCGTCCGTAGAACAATCGGACGAGCTTGCCGTCGAACTGCTCGCTGCCGAAAGCAAAGAACGACTGATCGCTGCTCCCACAGACGCTGCCGATGTTCAGCCGGCCCTGGTAGCCGCGGTCTCCCTCGATCCAGGTCGAGGCGCACAGCCCGCGCGCGCTCGGCGACGAGAACAGGTAGACGGTGCCGACCGAGCTGTTCAGCACCGAAGCGACGCGCGCCTCGTCAAGACGCGGATCGTCAGGATGCGGCACCGGGATCAGCTCCGCGCTATGCCCGAAACGTGCGGGCTGCTCGCGGACCTCCGGCGGTGCGGGACTGCCGACGATCAGTCCGTGGACGACGGCATACGCGGCGCCGGCGAGGATCGCCGCGCCGACGAACGCGAGCAAGACGAAGCTGCGCCGCCTCCGTCGCCGCTGCCGCGCAGCGGCGACGCGCAGCGCAGCACGGGCATGTTCACGCGCGCCGTTCGTAGACGCGTCCTCCAGCCGGAAATCCTTCAGTAGCGCGAGCTCATCCATCGAGCGCCTTCTCACGTTCCAGCGCCGCGCGGACGTGTGCGCGGGCACGGTGCAGACGAGAGCGGACGGTTCCGAGCGGAAGCCCGAGCGCGGCTGCGATCCCCCCATACTCGAGATCACCCCAGGCGAAGAGGAGCAATACATCACGCTCCTCGCGCGGGAGCGCCGCCAGCGCGTCCGCAAGACGCGGCTCCTCCTCAGGGAGGCTCTCGTCCCGCACGTCCAGCCGCGCGAACGCCCGCAGCCTTCGCTCCTCGTCGCGGTAGTGGCGACGCAGGAGGTTGTTCGCGATCCCAAACAGCCACGGCCGAACCTCTCCACGCGCGGGGTCGTAACGCTTCCGGGCCGAGAACGCGCGCGTGAATGTCTCCGATGCGAGATCGCGCCCCAAGTCGGGGCCACCCGGCGCGCGAGGTAGCCGTAGACCGCGTCGAAGTACCGCTCGAACAGCTCCTCAAAAGCTTCCGCTCTCACACCCTCTACTTTCCCGCCGGGTGCCCGAAAGTTCGGGACTCCCGTTTTGCCACAAGCTGTGCACGGCTCGTATAGTAAGAGTCGTGGAGACTAAAACCAGCGATCCGGGAGTGCCGGCGGAGTACGACCCATCACAGTTCCCGGCGTTCGCAGTGACGGTGGACGTGGTCGTCCTGACCATGTCCGACGGCCGGCTTCATGTGCTGCTCGTGCAGCGGGGTGTGGCGCCGTTCGAGGGGATGTGGGCGATCCCGGGCGGCTTCAAGCGTCCCACGGAGACGCTGGACGAGGCGGCGAAGCGGGAGCTCGTCGAGGAGACAGGTATCGACGGCGCGAACCTGTTGCGCCAGTTCGGTGCCTACGGTGATCCAGAGCGCGACCCGCGAATGAACGTCGTGACGGTCGCCTACCTCGCGGTGCTTCGCGAGGTGCGTGGGATCGCTGCGGGCACAGACGCTGCAGCCGCCGCTCTGATCCCGGTTTCCGAAGCGCTGGACGGGAAGATCGAGCTGGCGTTCGATCACGAGCGGATCGTGCGCGATGCGGTCGCGCGGGTCCGCATCGATCTCGAGCTCACGGGGATCGCAACGGCATTCGTCGGACCGACGTTCACCCTGGCCGAGCTGCGGGCGGTGTACGAGGCCGTCTGGGGCGTGCAGCTCGACGCCGCGAACTTCCGAAGGAGCATCCTCGTGGAGGACGGCTGGGTGGTCCCGACCGGGCGCCGAGCTCGGCCCGGCTCGACCGGCGGCAAGCCGGCGGAACTCTATCGAGCAGGGCGGATGTGGAAACACGGAGGGCCGATCCGGTACCCGCAGCCAACCGAGAAGAAGAGAGGGAACCAGTGAGAGCAGCTGTCTTCGACAGGTACGGCCCGCCGGACGTCCTGCGACTCGAAGAGCGGTCCTACCCGTTGGAGGACGTGGTCGAGGCGACTCGGTACGTGGAAACGCAGCAAGACAGGAAACGTCGTCCTGACAGTCGGCGCGGGCCGGGCATCAGCGGTCGCCGGATAGGTAGAAAGCGACAGCGAGAACAGCGTAGGCGAACAGGAGGATCGCTCCGCCGATGCGCGTCGTTCTGCCGACAGTCAGGCGACCGCCGGAAGCGCAGCCGCGACGGTCATGGCCACGAGCTGGTACATAGAGCTGCCGCTGGCGCCGGAGTGGGTACCGGGTCACGGTGACGGGACGACCAGGAGCAGTGCCGCGAGAGGAAGCGAGAGCTCGGCAAGCGAGCGGCGGTCCGGGTCGCCGTGGAACCCAGCAGCTGCGACGACGAGGACGACGAGGGTGACGAAGCCGACGAGACCGAGCGAGATGTACGCAGAACGCCGATCGACGGCGCCGCTCTGGCCGAAGAGAAGCGTGAAGCCGAGGACGAGCAGGAGGTTTCCGGCAATCGACCCTAGCCACGAGAGTGGGATGAGCGCCGCGCCGGCGAGCACGAACAACGTCAGCTCGCCGGCCGCCTCGACCCGATCCAAAACGACCACGAGCGGCCCGAGCAGCAGCAGCATCGGCAACGCCGCACGAACGACGTTCCCGCCGAAGCCGGTCAGAATCACTCTCCTCTAGGTCAGCGGTCTTCGGCGCTCGCGAATGCGCGCCGCGCGAGCTCGAGTGCCCCGACCACGCCGGCGCGGCCGGCGAGGGCGGGACGGACGATGTAGTCCTCGATCCCCTCGCCGAGCTCGGGGGCGTCGAAGTAGCCGGAGGCCAAGACCTGCACGCGAGTACGGATGAGCGGCAGCAGCGAGGGCTCGTTCATGACGCCGCCGCCGATGATGATCCTCTCGGGTGAGAGCGTGCAGATCACGTTCACGAGCCCGAGCGCCAAGTACTCGGCTTCGAGCAGCCACGGACGCTCGTCGGTGATCTGCTCGGGCGGGCGGCCCCACCGCGCGCGGATGGCGTCGCCAGAGGCGAGCCCCTCGAAGCAGTCGCCGTGGTAGGGGCAGACGCCGTCGAACGGGTCGCGGTCGCGATCGTGCGGGATTCGCATGTGCCCGAACTCGGGGTGGAGGAGCCCGTGCATCAGGTGTCCGTTTGCCATCCCGCCGCCGCCGATCCCGGTGCCGACGGTGATGTAGCAGAACGTCTCGAGGCCGACCGCCGCGCCCCAGCGGTGCTCGCCGAGCGCTGCGGCGTTGACGTCCGTGTCGAAGGCGATGGGAAGGTCGAGGGCGGCGCTGAGCGCGGCGACGATCTCCGTGCCGGCCCAGCCGGGCTTCGGCGTCGTCGTGATCCGCCCCCACGTGGGTGAGGTGCGCTGGATGTCGATCGGTCCGAACGAGCCGATGCCGACGGCAGCCAGCGCGCCGTTGCCGCTGAAGAACTCAGCCGCGCGGGCGATCGTCTCCTCAGGGTGGGTGGTCGGGAAGGTGACGGTCTCCTGGACGTCGTCGGGTCCGCTGCCGATGGCGCAGACCCACTTCGTGCCGCCGGCCTCGATACCGCCGTAGATCACAAGGCCTCCGCCTGTTCCGGGGCGAGGGCGCCACTTGACTTACGGACGATGAAGTCCGCGGGAAGGACGACGATGCGTCGCCGCTGGCCGACCCGGCCGCTGAGTCGGTCCAACAGCAGCTGGGTCGCGATCGTGCCGAACGTCTCGGCGGGCTGGGCCATGACCGTGAGGAAGGGGTAGAGGCGCGAGACGTGCTCGATGTCGTCGAAGCAGACCAGACCAAGGTCGTCCGGGATCTCGAGGCCGTGTTGGCGGGCGGCTTCGACAACGCCGACCACGGCGATGTTGTTGACGGCGAAGATCGCGCTCGGCGGGTCGGCCAGCGCGAGCAGACGCGATGTCGCCTCGCAGGCAACGTCCGGGTCGATCGCACTCGACTCCGCGACGAGCTCGGGGTCGAACTCGACACCCGCACCCTCGAGTGCCTCCCGGTAGCCCTGGAAGCGGTCGCGGGCGGTCGACACGTCCGTGGTCTCGGTGATCATCCCGATTCGCCGGTGGCCGAGCTCGATCAGGTGCTCCACGAGCTGGCGCGCGCCGGCGACGCTGTCGCCCTGGACGAGGTCGCCGTCGAAGCCGGCAATCGAGCGGTCGATCAGGACGAAGGGCACGTTGTTGCGAGTCAGGAGGCGGAGCTGCGGCCTCGAGCGGTCGCCGACGGGCGCGATCAACACGCCGTCGACCTGGAACGAGACCATGTCCTCGAGGTAGCCGCGCTCGCGCTCGAGATCGCCCTGCGTGTCGCAGAGGATGACGTGGTAGCCCGCGCGCCAGGCGACCTGTTCGACACCGCGCACGACGAGGGTGAAGAACGGGTTGGCGACGTCCGGCACAATCACCCCGAAGGCGCCCGTCTTACGCTGGATCAGGCCGCGCGCGAGACGGTTGGGCACGTAACCGAGCTTGGCGATCGACGCCTGCACGCGCCGGCGCGTATCGACGCTGACGCGGGGACTTTCGTTGATCACGCGCGAGACGGTCATCGCGGAGACGCCCGCGTGGTTCGCAACGTCGTGAATCGTCACTCTCATTCCTGTGTTACTCATAGCTCAGACAGCGGACAAATACCACACTGAAGGGCGCCGCGCATCTCGCCGTAACCTCCGACTGAAACGGCTTGACAGGCGATTGAGGTCATGTTATGGATAGCAGCCTCTGTGCGTTATCGATACCACAAACGCGACCCGTTGGCGCCCGATGCCGGGAGTCACAACCCGATGAAGGGAGCAAAGATGCGTTTGTCCAGCTTGGCGATGTGCCTGGGTGGCCTCGTCGTTCTCAGCCTCGCCGTGCTCGTTGGAGTCAGCAGCGCCCATTCGTCGGCGCGTGGCGGGCAGGGCTCGCTCACGATCGCCACCGTCAACAACGGCGACATGATCGTGATGCAGTCCCTCACTTCGGCGTTCACGAAGAAGTACGGCATCAAGGTGAAATACGTGACGCTGCCGGAGAACACCCTTCGGCAGAAGGTCACCTCCGATGTCGCGACCGGGGGCGGCCAGTTCGACATCGCAACGGTCGGGACCTACGAGGTGCCGATCTGGGCGAAGAACAAGTGGATCGTCAACCTGCAGCCGTACCTCTCGAAAATGAGCCCGGCCGCGTCGAGTGCCTACAAGCTCAGCGACGTCATTCAGAAGGTCAGACTGGGCTTGTCCTACAAGAAGAACCTCTACGCGCTGCCGTTCTACGGCGAGAGCTCGATGACGTACTACAACAAGAAGCTCTTCAGGGCAGCAGGGCTGAAGATGCCGCTGCGTCCGACCTGGACACAGGTGAAGTCGTTCGCCGCGAAGCTCAACAAGCCCTCGGCCAATCGGTACGGCATCTGCCTGCGTGCCCTCCCCGGTTGGGGCGAGTTCGGCGCGCCGCTGACGACGGTGATCAACACCTTCGGCGGCTCGTGGTTCAACATGAAATGGGAGCCGCAGCTGACCTCTCCCGCCACCACGAAGGCCGTGAAGTTCTACGTCGATCTCGTCCGCAAGTACGGCGAGCCCGGCGCGACGAGTAGCGGCTTCACCGAGTGCGAGACCGCGATGGCGCAGGGCAGGACGGCCATGTGGGTCGATGCCACGGTCGCGGCAGGCCAGCTGACCGACCCGAAGAAGTCGAAGGTTGCGAAGGACATCGGCTTCGCGTATTCCCCGACCGCGGTGACGCCGCGCGGCTCGCACTGGCTGTGGGCGTGGTCGCTGGCGATGGAGGCGTCGAGCAAGAACAAGGACGCCGCGTTCAAGTTCCTGACCTGGGCGACGAGCCAGAGCTACATCAAGCTCGTTGCCGGCAAGAACGGCTGGGCTGCCGTCCCGCCGGGCACGCGCATCTCGACCTACAAGAATCCGAAGTACAAGAAGGCTGCGGGCGCGTTCGCAAGCATCGTCCTGAACTCGATGCTCACCGCCGACCCGACGCACCAGACGCTGCACCCGGTGCCGTACGTCGGCGTGCAGTTCGTCGGGATCCCCGAGTTCCAGAACATCGGGACACTGGTGACCCAGAACCTCGCCGGGGCAGTTGCCGGCCACACGAGTGTGGATTCCGCGCTGAAGGTCTCCCAGCAGCAGGTCACCCGGATCATGAAGCAGGCCGGCTACTTGAAGTAGGGACTCTCCTCCCCGACGCCGGATGAGGGCGGACGCTGCCTCCGTTCGCCCTCATCCGAGCCGCAGACAATCCATGATCCAGCCTTGCCGATGACCGTACCCTCAGCATCCGTGCAGCCGTCGCCCGCGGAGCTCGGGGCGGGCCGCCTCGCGTTCCTGCGCTCGCCGGGCGCCTATCGCATCGGGCTCCTGCTGCCCGCGCTCATCTTCCTCGCGGTGATGACGCAAGCCCCGTTCCTGGTGACGCTCTGGTACAGCTTCCACAACTGGATCCTCACCTCGCCCGAGCTCGGGCACCGGTGGATCGGCCTCGACAACTTCCGCTACGAGCTGACCGAGGATCCGATCTTCCGCACCGCGATCTACAACACCCTCGGGATCACGGGCGCGATCGTCGGCGGCTCGCTCGTGCTCGGGCTCGGCTTCGCCGTCCTCCTGAACCGCTCCTTCCCCCTACGCGGTCTCGCCCGTGCGCTGATGATCGCACCCTTCTTCGTGATGCCGACCGTGAACGCCGTCGTCCAGAAGAATCTCTTCCTGAATCCGATCTTCGGGCTCGTCAACTGGGTGTGGACGTCGCTCGGCTTCGAGCGGGTCGACTGGCTGGCCGCGCACCCGAAGCTCGGCATCATCTCGATGGCGGTCTGGCAGTGGGCACCCTTCATGATGCTGATCCTGCTCGCGGGGCTGCAGGGGATCTCGGACGAGGTTCGTGAGGCCGCCAAGATCGACGGTGCCGGGCCGGTCACCGAGTTTCGCCGGATCACCTTGCCCCTGCTCGGCCCTTACATCGAGCTGGCGGTGCTGCTCGGGATGATCTACATCCTGCAGCTCTTCGGGGAGATCTTCGTCGCCACCCAGGGCGGTCCTGGCACGGCGACGACGACGATTCCCTACTACGTCTACCAGACGATCTCGCAGGCGAACGACGTCGGTACCTCCTCGGCCCAAGGCGTGCTCGCGATCATTTTCAGCGCGATCATTGCCGCCCTCCTGCTCAGGTTGCTCACGCGGACCTTCAGACGGGGACTGACCTCATGATCGACGCGTCGGAGAGGCGGCTGCTGTCGCCGCGCCGCATCCAGATTCGGCCTGGCGCGCTCGGCCTGAACCTGCTCACGTACGCGATCGCGCTCTTCATCTTCTTCCCGATTCTCTGGACGGTTCTGACGGGATTCAAGAGCGAGGTGGATGCCGCAGCGATCCCGCCGGTCTTCCTCTTCCACGGGACGCTCGACAACTTCCGGGCCGTGTTCGACGCCAACTACCTGAGCTATTTCAAGAACACGGTCTTGCTGAGCGGCGGCTCGACGTTGGTTGCGCTCGTATTGGGCCTGCCGGCCGCCTACAGCCTCGCCTTTCACCCCTCCAAGCGCACACCGAAGGTTCTGTCCTGGGTGCTGTCGACGAAGATGCTCCCGGCCGTCGGGGCGCTGATTCCGCTGATCGTCATCTACAAGAGGGTCGGTCTCTTCGACAGCCGCCTGGGGATGATCCTGCTCTATGCGGCGTTCAACCTGCCTCTTGTGATCTGGATGATGCGCTCCTTCTTCGCAGACCTGCCGAAGGAGATCCTCGAGGCCGCCACTATGGACAACGCCGGCTTCCTGAAGATCATGACGCGGATCGTCCTGCCGCTGACCGCTCCCGGTCTGGCGGCGACCGCACTCCTGTCGGTCATCTTCAGCTGGAACGAGTTCCTGCTCGCCGTGAACCTGACCAGCGCAAACTCCGGCACGCTGCCCGTCTTCATCTCCGGCTTCATGACGAGCGAAGGATTGTTCTGGGCGAAGATGTCGGCCGCCTCGACGCTTGCGGTCGCGCCCGTGATCCTTGCCGGCTGGCTCGCCCAGCGGTCGCTCGTCCGCGGGCTCACCTTCGGAGCGGTGAAGTGAAGGCCGCCTATTACCAGGCGCTGCGCGAGATCGACGTCCGCGAGGCGCCGGATCCGGAGCCAGGGCCGAACGAGGTCCTGATCCGGGTCGTGGCGTGCGGGATCTGTGGAACCGACCAGCACATCTTCAACGGGGAACACTTCCCCTCCTATCCGCTGATCGGCGGCCACGAGCTCGCCGGGCAAGTGGTCGCGCTCGGACCGCAGGAGGTCGAGACGGCTGTCCGCGAAGGAGATCGCGTCGTCGCCGATCCCAACATCTTCTGCGGCTCCTGCTTCTACTGCCAGCGAGGCCAGGGCAACCACTGTCTGAACCTGAAGGTGATCGGAGTGACTCGCGATGGCGGCTTTGCCGAGTTCGTCGTCGCGCCCATGGCGAACGTCTATCCGGTCGGCGACATGGACTTCGAGGTCGCGGCGTTCATCGAGCCGATCTCCTGCGTCGTCTACGGACTTCAGCGTCTCCGCGTCCCGGTCGGAGCTAGCGCGCTCATCTACGGCGGCGGGCCGATCGGCCTGCTCATGCTCCAGCTCGTCCGCCACGGCGGCGCGAGCGCTGTGGTGGTCGTCGACCTCAAGCAGGACAAGCTCGATCTTGCGCAGTCGCTCGGCGCCAACGAGGCTGTGCTCGCCGACCAGCGTGCCGACGACGCGCTTCGCGAGATCTCGCCGCTCGGCTTCGACGTCGTCATCGACTGCACCGGCGTGCCGGCGGTCGTCGAGCACATGTTCACGCATGTCCGGAGCAACGGGAAGCTGCTCTTCTTCGGAGTCAACCCTCCCGACGCGCGGGTTTCGGTCAGTCCTTACGACGTGTACCTCAAGGACCTGGAGATCTACGGCTCGTTCGCGCTGCGGTACACGTTCCACGACGCGCACGCGCTGCTCCGGAGCGGGGCGGTCGACGTGAAGCCGCTGCTCTCCGACCGCTTCCCGATCGAGGGCTTTCCGGAGGCGCTCGAGCTCGCGGGCTCCGGCGAGGCGCTCAAAGTCCAGATCCAGCCGCAGTGACGGGCAACCGCGTGGCCGCGCTGCATGGCCCCGGCGACATTCGATTGGAGACGCGAGCCCTGCCGGAGCTCGCGGACCGAGACGTTCTCGTCGAGGTGCGGTCGGTCGGCGTCTGCGGCTCGGACGTGCACTACTACGAGCACGGCAGGATCGGCTCGTTCGTGGTCGAGCAACCGCTCGTTCTCGGTCACGAGGTCTCCGGCGTCGTCGTCGATCGCGGCGCGGAGGCGCTGAAGCGTCAGGTCGGCGAACGTGTTGCGCTCGAGCCCGGAGTTCCCTGCGGCCGCTGCCGGGAGTGTCGCGAGGGCCGCTACAACCTTTGCCGCGACGTCCGCTTCTACGCGACGCCACCGGTGGACGGAGCGTTCGCGCGCTACGTCGCGATCCACGAAGACTACGCGTTCCCGCTCCCGGACGAGCTGTCCGACGACGCCGGGGCGCTGCTCGAACCCCTCTCGGTCGGGATCTGGGCGTGCCGGAAGGGTGGAGTCGGCCTCGGCAGCCACGTGCTCGTCACCGGTGCCGGGCCGATCGGCAACCTGTCCATGCAGGCCGCTCGGGCGGCGGGAGCGACGACGGTTGCCGTCGCCGACGTCAACGTCGAGCGGCTGGAGCGGGCCGCGCAGCTCGGCGCGACGCAGACGATCGACCTCAACGACCGCCAATTGACGCCGGAGGATGGGCCGTTCGACGTGCTGCTCGAGTGCACCGGCGCCGAGTCGCTGACCGGTCAGGCGATCCTCGCGCTCCGACCCGCGGGGACAGCCGTTCTGGTCGGGATGGGCCCGGACCTCGAAGCGCGGATCCCGGTCGCAGCTCTGCAGACCCGAGAGCTCACGCTCGTCGGCACCTTCCGCTACGCCAACACGTATCCCGCGGCGATCGCGCTGGCCGCATCGGGACGCGTCGACCTCGACGGCCTAGTCGACGCACGCTTCCCGCTCGAGGAGGTCGACCGGGCACTTTCTGCCAACCGCGAGAACCCGACCCTCTTGAAGGTGATGGTGGAGGTCGCCTCCGCCGCGAACCGTGAAGGAGCAGGCCTCGGCCGCGATTGACCTTCAGGGAGTCCCGAAGATCTATCCAGATGGCACGCGCGCCATCGATGCGTGGATGCGACTGATCACCGCGATGAACCTGTGCACATTTGGCGTGCCGTGCTAGCGGCTCAAGTCGATCAAGACGCGAACCAACGTGCGCGTCGGGTCGAGGCGAACGCTTCCTTCTCCGCGGCGAGATCTCGAGATGGCCCCACGAGTCGTGCTGTCGGAGCTGGCCCGCCGAGGAAGTTCGCCTCGACTTTTCCGACCATCCCCCGGCCGAACTCTATGTAGCAGCTCCCGGCGCCTTCGTAAGGCCGCTGGAGCACGCCGCCCCGCAGGCGCGCGCCGATGTCGTCGGCCACGACCGCAGCGGCGGCCTCGGCGAACACACCGGCCTTTGCGATCGGGATGCCCGCGACATCGCCCAGCGCGTAGACGTCGGGGAAGCGGGTCGTGAGGTTGCTGTGATCCACGGGCACCCACCCGTCAACGGCGAGCCCGGAGCTCTCGACGACTGCGGGCACGCGGTGGACGGGGATCCCGACGAACAGGTCGTATGGCACGGTTCCGCCGCTTTCGAGTCGCGCCTCCTTGCTGTGCCTCTCGAGCTCGACCACCCGCTGCTTGGGCACGTACTCGATCCCACGCTCGTGGAGAGCATCGAGGATGCTCTGCGAGACCTCCTTCGTGATCGGGACTGGCGCCGCCATCGGACCGATGACGCGGATCTCTGCATCTGCCCTGATTCCTCGCTCCACGAGGTGATCGTGCAGCAGGAGCGCACCTTCGAACGGGGCGGGCGGGCACTTGAAGGGCTGGCCCAGGATCCCGATGAGGATCGTCCCCGAGTCGAAGTCGGGGAGCACGTCGCGCATTCGCTCTGCCCCTGCGACCGAGTAGTACTCGGACCCGCCCTCCTCGAATCCGGGCGTGGCCGCGAAGTCGTATTCCGCCCCCAATGCGACGGCGAGGACGTCGGCGTCGTAGGAGTCGTGGTCGGTCTCGACTCGTCGTTTCTCCGGGTCGATCGACGTCACGCGTTCTTGCCGGAACTCGACTCCCTCTTTGGAGATATCGCGGTACGGCACCCGTACGTCCGCTGCGGTCTTGCGGCCGAACAGGATGTCCAGCTTCGAGAACCCGAAGCTGAACGAGTCGTTCTGGTCGATGAGCGTCACGCGAACGTCGTCCACAAGGGAGTCGGAG